>JAABUZ0100000036.1_pt1 | contig 244873 bp, 228 predicted proteins | sample 5562091 | NCBI WGS metagenome assembly JAABUZ01 (sample SAMN12813069, study PRJNA571459) | rock metagenome | isolation source: Antarctica rocks | place: Antarctica: Victoria Land, Linnaeus Terrace sud | collected 2015-12-21
GAACCCGCTGCTGATCCAGAGCATCATCCCGCTGAAAGGCGCGTTCGAGGGCAATTTGTTTAAAATTCATGTGCTGGGGCAGCCGGCGGCGGGGGAGCTGAAAAGGCCGTGGAAGGCGGCGGGCGGGTTCATGGGTATGGGGGGCGCGGGCGAGGTTAAGGCGGATAAGAAGAGTATTGAGTTGGCGGAGAGGGCGGGGTCGGGGGGCGCGAAGGAGGAGTAGGAGGCTGAACGTCTCGCAGGATGCTACCATAAAATCGTGGGCATTGGCTCTCTTTGTGGGTAATCTGGGTTGGGGAGTCCGTGTAGAAAATGTGTACCGCTTAGGGTTAGACATAAAGACCACTTTCGACATCCAACCTTTGAACCTTTCCATCTCTATCACCAAAGGAACTTTGTCTTGACACTGTGACAAGTCAAAACGGTTACATAACAGCTATCCCGCTTATACAACACTCCTGAGCTACCCAGAGACACGCCTTTGTTTGTCGATTAGCGGTGACATCCCTCGAGCTTGGCGCTACAAGTCTGACTCTCTGATCCTTACTTGCATACACCGATAGTTTCATCTCAATATCCCGACCAAAACATATCAGCTGAAGATTGCACATCATTACGGTTCCCCAAGATGGCAGAGCGACCCTCAACACCGCCGCCACCCGCGGCGTCTACCACCAGCGATCGAGTCCAGCAATCGCCACTAACCCCCGAACAAGTCAAACGAATCGTAAGCATTCCCGACAGCCTCCCTCCAAACCCACACTAACCTCCCCCTCAGGAAATCAACCGCCTCAAAGCCAAAGCCCTGCGCTCCCAGCGCGAATCCTCCGAGCGCCAACAAGCCCAGAACGGCCCCTCTCTCCCCCACTCCTCCAGCAACCTCTCCCCCAACAACCTCCTCGCCGGCCAAAAGCGCTCCCACCCCTCCACATCCACATCCACATCCACATCCACATCCACCCCCTCCACCCACCGCGATGAACGCAGCCACTCCCCCGCCAAACCCCCCGCCTTCCGCCCCCTGGACGACATCCGCCCCGCGCGCAACTTCACCAAGTTCGTCGAATACGACTTCAGCAAGATGACAGACACCAAAGGCGGTTTCCTCACCGCCGAAGACGACCCCCACAACCGGGCCCTGCACGCCCCTTCGCAAGACGAGAAGCCCGCACACATGACGCTCAAGGAATGGGAGCGGCACCAGCTCCTGCGCTCCCTCCGCGAGCAGAAAGCCGGTCCCTTTGAGCCCGGGCTCAGCGTGCTCAAGAAAGAGGAAAAGGACCAGGTGTGTCGCGAATGCGGCAGCCTGGAGATCGACTGGAAATGGGCGGACGTGTTCGGCTGCGCGGTGTGCAACGGGTGCAAGGAGGCAAGGGCGGAGAAGTACAGTTTGCTGACGAAGACGGAGGCGAAAGAGGATTATCTGCTGACGGATCCGGAGCTCAAGGATGCGGAGCTGCTGCCGCATCTGGAGCGGCCGAATCCGCATAAGGCGAGTTGGAATAATATGATGCTGTTTCTGAGGTACCAGGTTGAGGAGTATGCGTTTGGGAGGAAGTGGGGGAGTGCGGAGAAGCTGGATGAGGAGTTTGGGAAGAGGGAGGGGGAGAAGAAGAGGAGGAAGGAGGATAGGTTTAGGGCGAAGCTGCAGGAGCTGAAGAAGAAGACGAGGGTGGAGGCGTATCGAAGGGGTCGGCAGGGTGGGGCGGGTGGGGCGGGTAGAGGGCAGTTTGGTGATGATGTGGGCAATGGGGGGAGGCATACGCATGTGTGGGGTCGATCTATAGAGAACGAGGAGGGGACCGGGGTCAAGACGTGCGTCGAGTGCGGAATGGAAGTGGAGGAACTGGAATTCTAGTCGATCGGCCTATACATGATCAATATACCCGTCTTCGCAGAGGAGAACCCTTAGGATATGCAGGCAGTGGCGGCGAGGTAGTCGACCTGAACAGTACTGGACCTCGTATCTATGGCCCAGGTAGAGTCGACACCAAAAGACCCGAAAAGAAACCAGATAGCTGAATACACTTCCTCTCCAGCCATCCCTGGCCTTCTTTTTCATTGGTTCCGAGATCTCACCCTGACCATACGCTTCGAAAGTACCAAGTACCGTATGTGCAAGAGCGCCCTTCGTATTCGCTACATGATGCATAGTAAATTTATAATTCTCAAGACGAAAAGAAAAAAATATCGAATATTCGATAGTGTCAAGTACCGTATATGTAAGAGCGCCCTTCGTATTCACTACACCATGCACAATAACCACCTAACCCAACAAAACACACGTCTGCTGAAAAAAAGTAGAAGAAACATCAAATATTCCCATTCTATGCAAACCTCCAGAATGCATATGCCCCTTGGTATCCGCTCCCCCTATCGCGCGTGTTGCCCTCCGTCAAGGCCATCCATCCCATCAACCCAAAACACTATAAAAGAACAAGAAACGAAGTCTGGATCATCACTCTGCACCCATAACAATCACATGCTACCTCGCAAAGACCTTCACCACGCCATCCCCGCCCCCACTGACAATCCACCGGCCGTCCTGGCTCCACACGACGGCACATACCCCTTCCCCCCTCATGAGGCGATGGCTCGTGAGTTCCTGGACGCAACTCCGCTTTTCGAGGCTCCATAGCCGGAGGCTGGCGTCATGGCCAGCGGAGACTAGTTCCCTGCCGTCGGGGGAGAGGGAGAGGGCGGCGATGGCGGAGGGGTGGGCGAGCATGGTGTAGGTGCATTGGCCTTTGATATGTTAGTCTGCGTACTGCTCGGAGAGGTTGAGAAAGGGGGAGGAGGGAAGGGAGGGCGGGGGATAGGGAAGAAAAGGATGCCATACCGCTATTAGCGTCAAAGAAGCGGATATACTGATCTTCATGCCCGCTGAGAATGACACCCTCGACACCAGTGCTCGAGCCCGTCGCACCGTGGACTACACTCTCATCTTCCGAGACACCCCTGCCGGCATCCAGGCTGAGTGTGCCGTCCAAGCCGACTGTTGTCGCGACGACGGCATTGACGCCTGTGGCTGGTGTTTTGTCGTAGGTTTCCAGACTAGCCATCCCAATCATCTCCTCGCCACTACGGGTGCCGTAAATCAGCACTGATGCATCGGCGAAGGAAACGACAAATGTATCGCCAGACATCGAAAGTGGACTGATACAAGTCGGTGACGGGGTGCCGAGACGTTCGATCCTGTGTACTAAGGCATGATGGAACGGACGACTTGTCGCTGTACTAGGTTGCGGTGAAGACGGAAAATTCGAGCCAGAAGAAACCGAATTCGCTCGTCGACTGCCACCAGGTCCTCTTCGCGATCCGGTGCTTGGTGTCGCTATATGCGGAGGTGTGCTGACAGCCCAGATGAGGATCGTACCGTCTGCGCCGCCGGAAGCAAGGACAACACGATCGGGGCCGCCATGATTCATGCATTGCTCGCCGAGGACGGAGGCGGATGTGCCAGGGAGGACGCAGACGGTCCAGACAGCGTCGGTGTGCCCATCAAGCGTGGCTTTTGGGTCTACCCTTCCTCGTTCCCAAACCCGTACTGTCGCATCCTGGCCGCCAGAAAAAACCCAACCATCACCGAGTGCTCTGCCTCCATTTGAGAAGTTCTGCGAGGCTGGCGATGCCGCCAACGACATGACGGCACCAGTATGCCCTCTGTGTGAGAAGAAGCTTGAGACGTCCAGGTCATTTGACGATGCTGTGCTGTTTGGCCCAAAGCCACCGTAATTGGCAGGGATTACCCAGCGCTTGATGACGCCGTCGTCGCCGCATGTACATATCTCAGGTTCAGAGGGGCTCCCTCCCCCCGTGAAGATGACCGATCGCACTACATCGAGATGACCTCGAAGCGCAAATCTGACTTTGAACTGCCCAGGATCGCCTTTTGCGCCACCATCACTTCTTGAGGAGCCAAGTTCGCGGATTTCATGCGAGCCGTCACTTTGTCTTCTTTGCGATAGGGAGCTCTTCCTTCGGTGCGAGCCAGGGCCCCTAGTTGGTGATTTTAATGACATGGTGTTTGCATCAGGAAAAGGGTCTGTATCTCTTCTTTGGAGCGTAGAATGTTCAGGCGGTGGTCGCTCTTCTCTTGGTGGCGGTTTCGGAGGGTCGTCAAAGTCCCAGCCGTCTGTGTCGGGGTCTTCTGGCTCGGCGGTCGCTCGTGAATTGTCATCTTCATCTCGCGCTGGAACTGGGCGGCCGTGAGTGTCGTAGCTATGTGAGACCTTCTCAACTTGGTCTTCAGAGGTCGGGAAACCATAGTTTTGGGGCTGATTCCGAGTGTCTATTGCTGTCATAGGTGGAGGCTGGTATTGTAGGGGTCTCTCGGGCACACTCCGAGACATGAACGAAGCTTGTTCTGGCTGTTGCGATCCGCGCGAAGGGGGGGGAAGCTCAGATACTCGGGGGACGGGAGGTGGTTGATGATTAGGGAGTGGTGACGGTCCTAGCATTCCGATGTTATTGTTATGCTGTTTCTGCCTTTGAACGTACACCTCTTCGAGCGAGGGCTGCGGATGCTGATTGTTGGCGTAGTGGTGGTTTTGTAGCATCTCGTTCTCCTCTGCATACTGCTGGTGTGAATTCGAGGTAGGTACGACATGATAAGTGACCTCTTGCAAACACTTCCCCAGGTAAACGCGCGACTTCTCCCGCTCCGCGTCCTGCTTGAGTTCCGGAGATGCATTCTCTTCATTTTCGAGATTTAAGAAAGAGTTCCGAGGTTTGGGGCCTTCATCTAAAATTAATCAGCATTCTGTCATCACAACATGAGCCCGTACCCACGTTTGACATCATGCTTTGACTTCGCCTTTGGGACCTCCTTATCCTCTTTCTTCTCCTCGGGCAATGATCCACCTGTCTGTAGAGCCTTGACCTTTTCCCGCTCCTTTTTCAAAGCAATCTCCAGAATCTTGACATGCTTCCCTAATGACTCCTGCAAGCGCTTGTGCGTGCGACCATCCCCTTCTAATTTCCCTATCCGCGATTTCATCTCCGCTCTTTCTATTTGCCAAGCATTGCGGTCCCGCTCGTGCCGATGCCATTCAGTCTGCAGGAAGCGCATGACACCTGAACATCACATAAGTCAGTCACTGTGCCCCTCGAGGACGCCTCCAGGAATGACCTAGCATCCGTGGTAGCTGCTCGTACCTTGTAGCGTATATTCAGTGCCTTGAGGCTGGCCTTGGCTCCCAGATGCCTCACTTCCTCCTCCTGCGCTCCCTCCATTGCCCACCATACCCCCGGAGTTCTGCCAGGCCATCTACGGCGCTGGCCTCTTGCAACCGCCGCAGTTGATTGGGTGACGCCAGATTCAATGCTTGAGGGGCTGGTGATAGTTGTGTGTCCTCGCAATCTTGGCTGAGCCGTACTTCGACACAGTGATGAGAGCGTCAGCACATTCTTCGCAGGAAATCAGAGCTTTCGTCGAGGGAACCGGGCGAGGGGAGCGCCGTGGACTGGGACGAGACTATTGAGGGTAGTTGGGTGAAGGGACTGGGTCCTTTGGATAAGACGTGCAGTTGGAGTTGTCTCCGAAGACGAAATGGTTCAGTCTTTCCCACGGTGATTTACGTAGAGCAAGAGCAACTCCTACTGACCTCGATGGGTGTCTCGGCGCTTTTTCGAGGGAAAGCACGCTAACGCCTGGTCAGGGGTCTATGTTAGGGTTGCAGATGTGATTATATGCAAGCCGATAAGCACCGAACCAATCTTTGTCGTTACAAAATAATCCAGGAGATGAGAATGCATGAACACAACTGGGCAAATGTCAGCACAATATGCTGTACTAAAGCGAATCAAGGATTACCGTTTTGTCAACTACATATTCTTTGTCACACGGCTAAATGTTGATTGAATTCGTTGAAGACCATAACATCCCGGGAGAAACGGAAGCATAGAGCGTGACATGATGTTTCTCAGCATTGGTAACTCTACTTACTACAGATACTCTACGATATCGGCTTCCTGTACTTCGCTCTGGCTCATAGGTCGCATACTTTTTCCTAGTCTTCCTGCTACGAGCCTTTCGTCCTTCGCGAGATTTCTATTTATGTCGAAAATGTTTCCTTCGGACTCACATCGTGACTCTCTGACATCAGCCGCCACTCAGCGCCAACTCCTTAATTCAACCGCTCTTCGCTTCCACTGTCCCCTTCTGAATCGCGGCAAGCCGCTTCTTGCTAGCCACCCTGAGCCCACCGATCCACATAATCAGTCCCTCCACTCCCAGAACTACTACCAACGTGACCATGGCGCCGATAACTCCCGCCACTGGCTTCGTAATTTCGTCGGAGCTGTGGTGCTTGCCGTGGTCCTTGTCACCACTGCTACTACTGGGCGCGGTGGAAGCGGCATTGGAAGCGCACACCCCTGTACTGTTTCCACAAGCACTGCACCATGCGCTTTGACTGCCGATTGCGAATTTGGACATGCCAGCACTGAAGTCAGCCCAGGAGAGGACGGTGGAGGATTGCCCGAAGAGCGGATATGCTTGCGGGGTGCTGGTGTTGGAGGCGGTGCCGTTGTGGAAGAGGAAGCGAACGCTGACGTCGTCGGGGGAGGGGTAGCTGGTGGGGGTGACGGACGTATTGGTGACGAGTTCGAATACCATGGCTGAGGCGTAGTCGGGGATGCCGTTGAAATTCGTATCATCGGTGGACGAGGAGGGAAGATGAAGAGAAGTCAGATTGGCGAGGCCGAAGAAGGAAAGGTAGGAGGCGTAGGCGCCGAGTTGAAGCGTTAGGCGTGGGGAATGGGAAGGTGAGGTGAGAGTGGCGTTGAGGGCCGAAAGGATTTGGGAAGCTAAGGTACTGCCGGCTATGGCGCCTGTAGATTGGGAAGAGGTAGGGTTAACAGGTGGTCTGGTGGTTGGGGGAAGGAAAGGGGCTATTATAGGTTGATCTGGGTGTAGGACAAAAAGAATTTGAGCAGAAGGGAGAAACGTACGGATCGGCTCAGAGGCATTGTAGGCGAGGCTGAACTCATGCAGATTGGCGAGCGTTTGCAGCTGCTGTAAGGTGTCGTTGGTCAATATATCCGATGAAGGGATTGTCCGGTTGTGGATCTCGGCGACATGGATGATGTCGTAGACTATCCGTTGTATATCAGCTTCTTCTTAAGGTAATCATGTAGTTGAATGCCTGCTACTCACCTGTATACGCATTCTTATAATTGACCTTATCTGCACCCAATGTCGCATTTACCACACCATCCAAGCTCTTATAGAAGTCCGCCGTGCTACTCAGTATATTCTGATACTCCGCCGAAAGAAAATACGAATTCGAGCTCGTAATCGCATTCGCGCAATTCCCCGCCCCTTGCAGCCAAGCCGAGTCTTCACTGCCCGTCCCCGCCGTCACGGTTTGTACGGGAATCAACTGATACCCATCCAGCGGCGCCTCCACGCTTTGATTATCCCTCAATGACTCCGCGCCCAGCATCGCCCCGACAGGTGGGTATAATCCCTGCAGAAAGCCCTGCGCGGAGGTCATGAGCACATTGTCGATAGGCGCGCTTGCTGAGATCTGCGCGAGGTTGACAAGGTCAGGCGAGATGCCGGCGATGGGGGAAGAGGCTTTGGAGGAGATGTAGCGGTTGCGGTAGTAGGTGCCAGAGGAGAAGATCTCAGAGTAGCCGAGGGGGGTGAGGACGGTTGGAGGGGTTGATTTGGAGGTGCGGTCGCCATGGCGGGAGAAGAGGTAGACGCCGAGGACGGTTTCGGCGGCGGTGGTGATGACAGGGAGGAGAGGGAGGAGGGAGAAGACTAGAGAACAGTGCATGGCGACTGGGGTCAATGGATATGGCTTATATCAACCGAAAGGAAGCGAATACCAGGAAACAAAGACTGGAAGCACGAATTTTGCAGAAGTTGATAGAGATAGTAGAGAATTACCAGCTCAATGGCATGAGATGTAAGTCACACTGGACTCTCATCAGCAGCACGACCGGAGAAATGACTGTGGACATGTACTTCTACGAGTAGGAGTTACTCGCACCCCGCCAAACGGCTTGCGTGGCTGCGCATGGAGCTAGAAGGACCCCTCCCTGATTTTAGCTTTCCGCTAAGATCTCCACTAGGCAAACGTCACCATCCGGTCTCGGAAGCACTGACAACGTCGGCGAGGTTGGGTCGCTGTCGAGCGACAGAGCGACAGAGCGACAGAGCGTTGGGTGCAAGGGGCAGTAAAGGGAAAAGCAAAGAAGGTAGGAGCGTTGGGGAGATGATGGCCTGACGCCGGTTCAGGGTCGATAGACCATACCCTTTTTTCAGACGTGCATGCACAATCATGTATGCTGATCCGCTGCCCCTCGAATTGCTGAATCTTACATTTGATATTCGAGAGTGTTGAAGTTGGGCTAAGCAAAGTTTCATAAAGGAAAAGGAGTTACACAAAAGAAGAGGAAAAAGAGAGGATGACAATTGTCAACGGGAAACACTTTGCTCATAAAATATGGCGTATGTGCTGCCAAGGCATTCTTCATTACCTTCTGCCAGTCGAGAAAAGCACTCCAAATCCATCCTTCGACTCACTGCTTGAACTCGAACCCTGATCCTCCGCAAGCACCGATCTTATTGAAATACCATCCGTGAGCATTGACCGTCAGGGCGAACGGGTTGTTGCCCGCGTTACCTCGCAAGTCATCTGATGGTGTGAATTCGGTGATGTCTGCTGGCGTAGGCGTCACACCAATGCCGCTGCTGATGTAGTACTCGGGGCTGACGTGCACGTATCCCAAATTAGTGGGTGGTAGTCGCGGTACTGGGTCATCCACATGCGTTACACGGTAGATGCTCCCCGAGCCTTCGCTTGATACAAAGCTGGCGAGTGTCGGGCCGGAGACGCGCGGTGAGCCAAAGGTATATAGATCTGCAGGCGTGCCAGCTTTTATGATTTCTGCAGCGGCCAGCTCCGCAATCGCACCTCCAAGACTGTGGCCCATTACGACAACCTTCGAATTCGGATATTTGGCGGCCGTGTCTTTGAGTGTTGCCACGATGCCGCTACGAGCTTCGAGCCAGGATTCCCAGAAGCCTTGATTGGCGGTGCAGCCATCACAGATGTCTGTAGGAAAGAGTTGAAAATTTGCGTCTGCGATAAAGTTGCGGACCGATTTTGAGCCGCGAAAGGCAAGGACTGTCAGGTCTCGGGTTGTATCGACAGCAATGTAGCCCGTCACATCCGTGAGCAGCGAGCTAGAACACTTGATTCAGCATGACTGAGATCGAATTAACCTGATCGGGCTTCTCACTTAGCAAATTCGTAGACGGTGGTGACGTCGTCAGCTTCCACCAATGGGCAGTTTCCCGCAGAGCATTTCAATTTCGCGCCTGTTGTAGAGCCATCGCTGTTGCTGGGACAGTATGCTGCAGCCGCAAACTGCTCAAAGAATGCGAGATTATTGTAGACGTCGGTAGGAATAGCTTCCGAAGTGTCAACGTGTGATCCATGAAGGGTAGATCAATCAGTGACTTACACCTTAGTGCAAGCGGAGCCGCGAAAGCGCTGGCGAAGAGAAGCGAAAGTGCGGATGCTAGGCGAAGAGAAAGAGTAAAAGCCATTGCTGATGCAGCGACTCGGATTCTGGATATATGAATAAAGAAACATGAAAGAGACATTCACAAAGGACATATATATATCTATATATGCTGAGGGCCAATGTCCATGCGGCCGGAAGTGCGCGGCCCTTCAACTAAGGTAGCGAAGTGGATTCAGTGGAACAGTAGCATTGAACCTGATGCTTTCTTGCTTCCCCACACCTCGGCTTGGATAATAAGAGGTTCTGGGAATAGAATCAAGAAGTGGTCTTAGCTGCCGCATCGCGAAGATGGGTCCGGCAAGGGCACTGCACGTCAGATTGGGTCAAATGACCCGCGGCCAACGCAAGCGATTCAACAGTACTGCTTCTGTCCCGTCACCTTATGCATTGTCGGAGTGTCCAAGGCTATTTTGGTCGATTGGAAGCGAATAGCGACGATCCACGACCCAACTGCCGAGGTTTGACGAAATTGACTTTGAAAGTAGACGTGATTTCAGGGGCCGAACAAAGACAACACCGTCGTTATTGGTGTGGCAACGACTATGCCATCGAGATCAGTATGTCGGTCCCGCGCGGTGGTATGATCGTCTCATCGTACGAGCTGTCAGGGACTGCTGACGCTGTACTCCGTTAGCATGGTATCCCTTGTTGCCATGTTGGCTCGACGGCGGTGACTCGTGCGCTTCTCGCAGCCCCTCAGTGGCTCATGCGCACTGATATCCACCAGATGGATCAACAAGAAGATCGACTAGCAGAGATGTCAAGCGCCACGAAGTAGTATGTTGTACTTATGCGGAAGTCAGGAACAGGAAGTATAATATTGACAGCAAACGAACTGACGAAGTGAAGTCTCCGGAGGATTCCTTGGCAATGCTTAGTCAACCAGCCAAACCAATCATGGATGAAGTCCTAACGTCCCTTCTTTTCAATGTACTTTATGTGCCTGTAGAATAGTCATACGGTGAACATGCTCCTTTCCACAATTTCCATCCTGCCCGTCTTCGCTATTATCGTCGCCGCCGCCGAGCTCCACCTCACCACGCCCTCAAACCTTCCACCGCTCCCACCGTCGACCCGCGCCCTGCTCACTCGGCCCTCTGCTGCTCCCATCGCTGCACCCATAACGACATCCAATGGCTTCGACATCCGCAACCTGACCTCGGGAATCTACGATCTCACTATCGCATGCCGGGACTATGACTTCGAGCGCGATATCTTGGTCGAGGTCAACGATGCGGGGAACATAGAGGTGTTCCGTATTGGGGACTATGGCATGGGTGCGAAGACCAGCCTGGGGAAGGGAGAGGATAGTCTGTCGTGGGAGATTAGAGCCATTAGGAGGAAGGAGTTTTATGAAGAGAGAGTCGGGTGTGAGTATTCCCTGTCCGTATAAAGAAAGGGAATGAAGGATTGGAAAGGCAAGCAGGATGGGCGAATGCTGACTCAAGATGGATAGTCTCGCCACTGAGTCTGCTGAAGAACCCGATGATCCTCATCGCGGTGGTTGGCCTGGCTTTCGTTGTGGGGATGCCGTATCTGTTAGACAACAGTATGTTTCGCCCCTTCTTCCTGCCCGGACTAATGTCATTGTCTACATGGAAAAGATAGAAAGACTGACACGAGAATTGTAGTGGACCCTGAGATGAAAGCCGAATTCGAGGAGCAGCAGAAGAAGAGCGTGCTGTCTGGCGGGGCAAGTGCCGCAAACCCTTTACAGAACTTTGATATGGCAGCATGGATGGCGGGGAAGACCACGGGTGGAGCGGCAAGTGGGAGTGGTAGGGAGCTTGAGGCAGAGAAAGGTGGAGGCAATAAGAAGAGGAGAGGTTGAGTAGGCCGGTTTCGGTCTTTCTAAGCCATTTCTCTATCGAACTTCTCTCTTCTTCAGGGTCACGAAGAACCTTTGTTCTCATGATGGACGGGACTACTTGTCCTCGACTTCATTGCAAAGGTGTACATGCCCATTTCCTTGAAGTCCAGACCGGGACCTTCTGACTTGGCTTGGTGCAAGACCCACCACCGCTGGTGAGCGGAGCCCTCCCATCGACAAAGAATAGCAGCCAGCACACAAATTCTTTCTATCCCTTCAGTCTCCTTGCACGGGCATCCCTTGTCGACGAACGATCTAGACATCTATGCCGTGTCCTGCTCGACTGCTGCCCCTTTGAAACCCCATTCACCATAAACAAGGTCCTTCTCTGCTTGGGATCTCAAGCCAGTCACCCTAACATCCTTCAAAGATTGTGGACAAGTTGCTTGCCAGAACATTCCCTTCGGCTCGGGATCGAACATAAGCAGGAAATCTTCGTATAGGGTTTTAATGGTATCGAGCCGGCAACATCCGCTAGGACAGTACAGGTTGTCTACCACGAGAGTAAGGGACTGAATGTGCGACATGTAGTCTACGACCAAGGATCCCTTAATGGACATCGATCGACTTAAACTGTCCGAGCGATCATCGTGGGTATATCTCATTCGTTCGACCATTGTCAATGACGCAAAGCTCTCGTAAATGTGTTCAACCCTCCACGTTGTATAAAATTCATCGGTATCGCGTCGATCGAGATGGATTGTGATGTGGCGGAAGAGATGCCCGTATATCCTATAGATCCCGGTCTTGAAGCTCGGTCGATCGTGCTTGGGGATGCGCCAGGTATTGCTTCCATAGAAAACGGTAGCGACTTCATCGCTAATCTGCTTATTGACGCTCAGCAAAGCCACCGCTGGGCGAATGACACCTTCCGCTTTGAAGTTGGTGGGCTTTTCGAAGTAAGCGGGATGCGCGACAAGTTCAGCACCAACGGTCAGAAGGAGCTTGTAGATCTGGTCTCGAATCTCTCGAGGAAGATCTGTGAATTTGGCCATATTGGTATTTCCACTGGAGTTGCGATCAGGAAAGGACGCTGCAGACGAGCGTTACCTTTTTAATTTCAAAATATGTCCAGGTCAACAATGACATACCTTCGTAGAACGGTAGCTTGTTACCCGAGAGCGTGGTGTTTGGTTGTGATAGCTTAGATACCGCAAAAATTGCGAATTCTTCAGACGCGGAGCATGATGATGTATGGTGGAGGGAGACTATTAGGAAAAGAAGCTGCGGAGTGAGTGTTGATATGCCCGTAAGATGGCAAAATAATGTGTTGAGGGACCAACCTTCCTCTTCACAATTGTAGCCCCTTTCCCAAAGTCACGTGACTCTGGTAACATTGGCTGATTGTCTCTACAACACCTCGAATGATGAAAACCAATAACCGAATTACATTCAAGACTTGTTGGTGGCATTTCGGAGGTCCAAGAAATGCTTTAATGTTTGCTATATGATTAGAATTAGAAGGAACATTCCTGTCCGGAAGCATAGTACGATTGATCAAGGGGGGTACGTGAACTGACCAATAGTGGTTGGGGTGAGCTAATGTACTCAATGGGCCGCATTGACTCCTTGTCCCTCTTGGTTAAACGTGGGTTCGATTCTCTCGATATGCTTTTTTTTCCTTCGCTTTTTCGAACATGGCTCTTGCAGTATAGCATATGTATGGGTCCTCATACCTCCCTTGATAGGTATCTGTCTAGTTCTAGTCCACAACTCCTTTCCTTCTATTCCTCCTATTCCGAATTTCCCGATCGTTCTCGGTCGAGTATGCTATTCAGCTCCTATGCCCCTTTTTCGACAAGGGGATCCGTGAGGGAGTGGATCTCCGCGCCCTTGGGTACGACAGCAAGATGGGCTGTTTGATTTTGGTCATTCTTGTCCGTGGCCGGTAAGAGCTGCGATGGCAAGTGATGTTTCCTAAGCGCAATATTTGCCCATGACAACAAGCATGACTAGGCATGCTTAGGAGCAGACACCCAATCATTCGATTTGAATGAGACTATCAGATTCAGAATAACATCGAGCGTAGCCTAACTCTCTCACAACTGTAATTATCATCTTACGCTCAACGTCTTCAATTTTTCGAGTCGAATGAGTATACAATGACTAGATAAGAGGCTTCTTACAAGTCCGTAAGCAATACTTGAGCTTACTTGTTAATAGAGATATTCCCTATCTCCATATAGCCTTATGTAAGCAACTTCCCCAAACATCCTGCTACGACACCAAAGGGTGCTATGAGGATTTCAAAGTCTCTACAGCAACAGGATACGCCCTGACAGCCAATTGGAACACTCTAACGGATCGAGAGACTATGGAAGAATTCCGTTCGTGAAGCGAGGGGAGGGTTGTACCAATTCAAGGAGATGTAGGTGAAGAGCTTGATACGATGAAAAGGAACACTGACTAGCGTCAGCTGGATCGAGCAGTGCATGATTATATGACGCCTCCTTTGTCGACCTGAAGTCCGCTTCTCTCCTTCTATACTGAAGCACCTGCTCGTGTGAATGTCTGCTTTACCATCCACTACGATATCAAACTGCGTTTAGCGGCTTCTGAGAGGGCTCCTGGAATCAGCATGCATGGCCAGGGACTCTTCGGAGTTGAATCATGGCCGGCAGAACAGCAGAATGAGGCCATACTCTATGGTGATCGAATACAGCCTGACACAGCGGTTGAAGAGAACAACACCTTGACCCATAGAATGGAACGACTGGAAGCAAAGGTTGGTGTTGGAACCAGATGCCCGAAGCTCTGATATTAATTGCAAAATAGGATCGAGGCAGAGATGCCAGAATTGGAGTCCTCGATGCTAGGATTGGACTTCTCGATGCTAGGATTGAAGCTCTTGAAACCGAAAATCGGATCACAAAATCAGAGCTTCGAGACCTTAAAGCTGTCACTAAACCATACCTCGACGTTCGCAACCGATGGATCGCTAATTACATCAAGAATAAACGCAGTGATCGGCTCACTCCGGCGGATATTGCAATCATTGAGACTGGAAACAGCGCATCTCATTATGGGGATCCTTTAACCGACGCTCAGCTGTATATAGAGAAAATGCGAAGTGATCCAAGTATCTACAAAGACTTATATGGCTTTGGTCCCGGGGAAGTGACTGAATACCGTATGTTTACAACATGCTTCTTCTATATTCTAGCTAATCAACGTATAGTCTCGGCCGAGAACGAAAACAATCGTAAAGCTCTTGGAGTTCTCGCCAACCATGCCAACGTGAAAGCCGATACGGTGATCGAATCAGTACCTTACTCTTTCTTCATAAGCTTCATGAACTTTATGGATGGGTTAGAAGTTGGGGGCTGGAGCACTGAGCAACTACAAGTGGAATCGACCCCAGAGGCACAGCTGTATTCAAAATTCAAGGTGGAGTTTGATGCTATCAAGGACAAGCTCCATCAGTGAGAGAACATGGGAAGAGGGAGAAGGAGGCAAGAGCATGCATGAATCTGAGAAATTTTGAGAGAGAGCATCGGCAAAAGACAGAAATAGGTTAGAGCATGCAATCACTATCGGAATCTTTCGAGATATGAGTGATTGCGATTCGGGTGTCTATGATATGAGCAAAAAAGGAAATACAGCCTAGGACCCTGTCGCCTGATGAACCGAAGCAACAACGCAGTAACGCGACCAAGCAACAACGCGGCAGCATGTTGGCAAAATGCTTAAAGGGGCTGGGGGATTTTGAAGAAGCCCAGCAACAACAAATGTAGGGAGGCATAGCATTTTCTACTGCAGACCATCGGTAGCTGGCTATTGGGGTATCCCCAAGGCTTGAAGATATTGATGTCAGCTTAGCCCCTATGGACCACCCGAAAAAATCAACCGCCACTAAAGTCTTCGCCCTGGAATCGCCTGAAGCCAGAATCAACCCACCTCGAACCTTCCTAGCTCAATATTTTCGCAATCGCCTTTAAGATGTTGTGCGACCGTACCGCTTCGCCGCCAACCCTTGGAAGAGGTCCCCAAATCTCTATCGTGGGCTCTCTCATCGAACGGCTTGGGTTGACAAGGAGCGGCAGGTGACACCTCACTCGATTCTGAAAGGTGTCTATGGTAATTGCCGGATGTGGACGAGTTTGAACAAAGAGGTGTATCTGCTAAAGATCGAAGTGTCTTTCTTGAAGGAACTTGTAGGAGGCGGAAGAACTTTTGACCTCGTAGGATCTGGGTAGCTCCATTTGTGGATAGAATTGCTGACACTCAGAAGGGCAACCGTGAATGGTTTCCTGAAGAAGGCGCCGAAGCGCAACTTTCATACGCTGACGGCTCAGATATGGGCTCCTGAAATCACACCAAGGCCTAGTGGTATATCGTGTTACGAAGCTCGCGAGACAGGCTCAAGAAAGAACTTACAATGGTTTCGATGTGGTTCAGATTATCCTCGTACTTGGTTGCAAGTGGTTCTTCGCCTATAGGGCTGTAAGCTCGATGACCAAGCTTCGGAGGAAGGTGATTATGCTTAGGTATATCCAGTATCGACGAATCGCGGATCATGTTTGCAGCATAAAAAAATTATAAGTAAGTCTTACTCGCAGAGCGTTCAACTAAGATACTACAGCTGGCTGACTAAACAGAATGACTGTATTGATTGGACAAAGTTGTGATGTAAAGTTGTTCAGGGCTTGGCAGTGTTGACAACAACTTGAAGGCAGTGAAAGACTGGACAAGCTTGATATAAAGACGCTACCACAAATCACAAAGACGACCGCGTCTTGCGTCGTTCAAAGCCAATCTTTCCGTTATCTAGCACAATACACCATGAAAACTTCTTTATCGATCTCTCACAGTCAGTAATAGACTTCGTCCATATCCCAGTCGAATCTGCAAGGTAGGAAGTCCCCATTAATATTAGTACTCATTGATTATGACTCCGCATAGCAGCTCAATCATAGTTCGAGGCATGAACAAAGCCAATTGAATAGACTAGTCGCGTTAACCTGGAAATGTTACGTGCAAATGCTAAGACTTAAGTTTAAAAAAATTCGAAGAATCGAATTGCTTAAAGTAGTTTAGTCGATTACTATAAGTAGTTTAGCGCACAACGCGCTAAACTATTTTGAGCGATTCGATTTCAAAAAATCGTCGCGATCCAATCTTGGCGCCGGGTCGAGTTAGAGAGATAATATTATAACTTGGCTCAACGATTAGTCTAAGCTCGAAATAACAATTTATATACTATATTTGCAAAAATTTAAATTCGATCGAATTAATTATAATATAAAAACAAACAATTTTATAAATTGCAATAAATTAATTAATATCGATCTAGATAGAAATATTTGCTAGATTTAAATTTTCGAAAAAGTTAAAAAACAATATAGTTGAGAGTATATAATAAAAATTAAATTGAATATTGAAATTGTTAGATAATATAAAAAAAATATATAAAAAAAACAAAACAAAAACAAAACAAAAAATTTAAAAAATAAATTTATTTTATGCAAAATATAGTATATAAATTGTAAATATTGTTATTTAATATTTTTGTATAATTTATTATTTCTATCTATATTTAAGATATATAACAAACTCTATTTATAACAAGAACTCAAATAGATACTTTTGAAATTATTTTAATTTTTGCGCTATATATATAAACTTAGAAGTAAAAAACTATAATATACTATTTGTCGATTCTATATAAAAAATCAAAATTATTGTTCAAAATTGTCAAGAAGACTCTGAATTGCGATTGCAAAAATCAAAAACAAAGATATAGTTACTTTTCGGCTCAGATCTCGAGAGAAAAAACTCGTTTTCCAAGCAACGACCGGGGTCTGAAGCACTGAGACAAATTGTCCACAGCGACTCAAGACACTGTATGACGTCGCCAGCCAAGTCAAAATCACCTCTCTTTAATACTTTGGACAAGTGCACAGAACTATCACGACGATAACAACGCTATCTACCCTTAGCTTGAGAGCCTGCTAAACCCACAACCGTTGCTCATCCCAGTATCTGGACCAGATAAAATGGCCACTGGAGCGATCCAACTCCCCCCATCAAATACCGTCTTGCCGGACTCACGACTCCTTCCCACCGTACGCCTTCCTGACACCTACAGCACTCTATCTTCGCTACCCCCATCCAACACTTCTCCAACCTCTATCGCAGAGGAATGGGTTTCTGCGTTCACAAATGTCCTCAGTGGAGAGCACGCTTCCATAACAAAGCTTTTCTTTGAGGAATCTTGCTGGCGGGATTTACTCTGTATGACTTGGGACTTTCACACACTTCAAGGACCTGGGCAGATCTCTAGATTTATTCAAAGCTCTATCCAAGGTAGCCGATCGACCGTCGTCAGCTTAGACAGTTCTTCAGCACATAAATCTCCTCAACTCTCAGATTTTGGGGGCTTGAAGGCAGTCCAGGCTTTTCTTAAGGTTGAAACTAGCACTGGAAGGGGAGAAGGTCTGATCCGACTAGTATCGGACACTAATGATGGTGGCAGATGGAAAGCTTTGATTCTATTGACGACCCTAAAAGAACTCGAAGGATAAGAGGAACATGTTCACAGTCGAAGACCACAAGGAACAGGAAGCAGCCTAGAGGATAGAGGTCGAAATTGGAAAGATCGGCTTGCTACTCAACAAAATTTCGAGGGTGGCCGCCAACCTATCGTGTTGATTCTCGGTATGGTCTGAAGGACCAAGATTGCCAAAATTATGATAGCTAATCGTTCCTCTCTCTCGAGATGCTGGCCAAGGCGGACTCACTGTCGCTGCTAGGCTTAAGCAACTTGGTCTATAGACTCTGATAATCAACCGGAACCCTCGCATAGGAGATAATTGGCGAAACAGATACCATCAACTAGTTTTGCATGACTCGGTCTGGTAGGTCATAACGATAAGCATGACATTCCTCAACCAACATGGAATACAGGTACGATCACATGCCTTACTTAAATTTCCCGCCGAATTGGCCCGTGGGTTTCTCCGCATGAATCTTAGTAAAAGAGGTGCTAAACATGTCTAGGTGTTTACCCCAAAGGACAAACTCGCAGATTGGTTCGAATACTACACGGGTGTCTTGGAACTCAATGTGTGGACTAATACTACTCTGGAAACTTCGGAATGGTCTGAAAGTACGCGGCAGTGGACGGTGACCCTCACGCGCGAAAAGGATGGCAAGAAAGAGAACTGTAGTTCACCCCTGCTAAAACGCATCCGACTAACTAACGAGAGCATAGGGATTTTACACCCTCGGCATGTCATCTTGGCGACAGGTCACGCTGGGGAGCCGTACTTGCCCTCTCGCATTGCTGGAATTGACGATTTCGAAGGCTCCCTAATTCACTCATCTCAATTCACCAAGCCCAGAGAGAAAAGCAAGGGAAAGAAAGCAGTCATAGTCGGCTGTTGCAACTCCGGCCACGACATCGCTAGAGATTATTATGACCATGGCTACGATGTCACAATGGTACAACGTAGTAGTACCCTTGTCCTCACAAGCCAAACTCTGATTGACGTGACCATGAAAGGTCTTTACGCCGAAGATGGGGTAACAATTCCTGCTTCCATCTAAATAAACATGCTAATTCTCTTGTCCTTGTCAGCCCCCTGTTGAAGACGCAGACATCGTTAACATGTCTATTCCCAACCCCATTGCTAAACATCTTCAGATACAAGCTACCAGCGAAATGATGCGACGTGACGGCACTCTTCTCCATGGCCTTACCGCTGCAGGATTTGCCGTCGATAGTGGTCCTGACGGCGCCGGTCTTTTCATGAAATATCCCAGTCGAGGTGGTGGTTACTACATTGATGTAGGCGCCTGGCAGCTTATCGTAGATAAAAAGATCAAGATTAAGCAAGGGCATCAAGTTAAATCTATAAAAGCCCACAGTCTTGTTCTAGCAGATGATTCGGAGTTAGAAGCAGATGAGATCGTATTTGCGACAGGATATCAAAACATGAGAGAGACAGCAAGGAAGATATTTGGGAACGACTTAGCAGAAAGAGTCCACGATGTTTGGGAGTTCGATGACGAAGGAGAGACAAGAGTAATGTGGCGGAGAAGTGGGCATCCGGGATTTTGGTTTTTTGGAGGAAATCTTACCCTTTGTCGCTTCTACTCGAGATTATTTGCCTTACAGATCAAAGCTATCGAGGCTGGACTTACGAAAGGCTGACAGGTCAACTGCGAGGCAACTCTATCGGTAAGAGTCGCAAATATATATCCCGATTAGATGGCAAGCACAAACAGCGATAGGCAGAACCTGAACAGCTATTTACATTTGGGAAGGTCTATTTAGAATACAGACGTATCCATGGTATATTCCTTCGTATCTAGACATTGCTCAAGAGGAAGCACAAGACCGAGGTGATTGTTCAATGGTTTTCTGGAGTTTCTCGGACTCCAGGATCTAGATCTTGCCAGACCCAGGATGCTTCCTCTGACGACAAAGGGGGCCTCCGGTACCGGGTAGATTTCCAAGGACCATTGGAGGAAATCTTTGATGATCTGCTTGCAGGATATTGAAGCTGTTCTGACACGCATCCCGAGCGGTGGGTGGAAGGTGATCTATCGGATCGACCGGCACTGGGTGTAAAACAATCACGATCCAGAGAGTACTGTGTATTAATCCCGCACCTCTTCTGTGATGAGTCAACTGACGATGATTTAACTCTGCAGATATAGTGCGTCTACCAGTCAACACAGCAAGCTGCTATACGATGATACCCAATAGCTCTCGGCTTTAGCTCTCGCAGATCAGGCTGTCAAGGGCATTATTGTCTTCTGTGTCATGCTGCGTGGATCGCCCAGTCAAGAAGGAGAGCACTGTTTGGTGCATGGTCAGGTGCAGGCGACGCAAAGCTTGGATTGAGCCTGGTGTTTGTCCCACTAGACGCTTTCTTTATAAGAACAGATTCTGCCACCTCTTGCCCAACCAGTATGCAAACCCAAGGTGCGTCATATCACCATTCAATATAGCTATAAGCAGTACTTGATGCTGTGTTCCTAGTGTGGCGTTTCTTTCAACGTGTCTTTGCGGCAACAGCTGCTATCTCCCGATGAGAGTCTAGGCAATCTTGAAGTGAGTTGGTAATTCTTCAAAATCACAGTCTTGACAGCTAATTTATTGAGAATGCTTAGTTCGCCTTTCTGCTCTGAATTTCTGCTTATGACCATAGCTTGTCCGTCGGGATTGGTGCAAGCTACAGTGGCAAGCCATAGCTGGCCCTGGTGCACAGGCATGGTTTTCCACATAATGACGGTTTCGTGAACGCCATTTGCTCAGGATCTTGAGTACGTGAAGCTCCTATCGCTCGTAAATCTTTCATACCAGTAAGACACAGCATAGGACGACCCCTGAAAGCATCATGACGATTTCAAGATATACTTTCGATGCATATATACGTCGACATGCAAAGCAGGCTCTGTCTTCACATTCCGGGTCTTGTCCGCTTATCTTCTAGAATTCTATGACAAGGCTCCAGAACATGGTGTTGGTATGTCAGGTCCCAATGTATAGCCTGCTCGATACTTCTTCCAGTCCAGGGTCATTCGTCTTGCTTATACTCATAACATTGTTTTTTCTGTCTGATATACATCACTCGACTCTTAGAGATATGCGCCGTAGAAACGGTCTTAGCTCCTCACGCCCGTGCTGATCAACAGTCCGTTCTTCGAATGGATGGGGAAGCCTTCCGTCCAGCGCCCTCCGGTATGCGCCAGTCGTCCAGAAACAGGGCGAGATACAACGGTCACCAAAGTTGCAAGCTTATTTCATTATCAGAGGAGCAGCGATTGAAAGCTCACCACAGTTTTTTGTGCTGCATAATGGCAAAGAGGAGAAGAAGCAAGTGGAACACCTTTTCCTGTCAAGGTTCAATGGATTAAGGGTCGTCGCCTCCGAAGGTGGCACAGAATACTATCCGGCTGTATCTGCCAGCCGAAAGGCCCATTCCAAGGAGGACTGCTGTTTCTCATCCGACATCCAGTTGGAGCGCCATGGAGACCTACTAGCGCTGTTAGCTATTGAAAATCTTGGAAGAAGAGTGTTACTAGCCGAAGTGGTTGTCTTGCAGGCGCAGAGATCAATTTCCAGGCGAGCCCTCTTCCGGTCATGTTCCAACACACAGCTATAATTTGATTGGGCGACGCAGGTGTAGGCCTAGGATCGAATGTTGTAGAGTGGGACCCCTGTCATTTTCGGCTAGTCAGGGTTCTGTGATGAGAAAACAAGCTAAGGGATCAGTACGATCATTGATATCCACTCTTATTACTCTCCTTCAATATCCTCCCATCTTCTTAACATCCACCTCAGGAACCTCTCCATAGACAAGCAAAAAACAACTGAGCAGCACCTTGATTCTGATCAAGCCTAGAACAAGTCTATCGGGAACTCGTCGAATCAAATAGCTCCAGGTCCACCTCTTGGTTGGGTAGGTGCTTCGAGTTCATCGCCAATGAGTATGGAAGGGGTCAAACATGGAGAGCCCAGGGCTACTGTTCACTCTACGGACTTGAACGAAACTGACACCGAGGAATCCGATCTTCAGCTAGTCAAAGCTGTATCTGAGATGGCTGCCCGCCTAACGACGCAAGAGCGAGGCAAGTCACAGAATACTTCATCAACAACTCTCTGTGTTGCTGACTACCATCACAGCTATACTGAGGAATGCTCGCTCACGCCTTGACAACATTATGGGGCTATCATTCCTTGATAGAATGGATCGATCATTCTCTTCTCCGTCTGGCGATAACATCGATGGATTGACTTCACTGGATTTAGGTAAGCGAACCAGTGATGGTCAAGAGAAACTCTGTGCGCTGATTCCTGTGCGAAGAATTACTTGGGGAAAGCAGACCCAACCATAACCTGGAGCCATCGTTGACTGCCGGTGCTTTAAGCTCAGCAAATACGTCCAATAAGGCTGCCGTGGCATTGCAGCGATTAAGCATCGATCGGGAGAAAAGATTTAACTTCCTCGAACTACCTCGCGAGATAAGAGACCAGATCTACAACTGCTGTCTTGTTACCGACTTCGAGATTGTCATGCACCCAGAGGAGTATGAAATCTCGGATGTACCTTCCTTTTGGGTTGACAGTCAACCGTGCGTTTCGCTGCTTCAGCTGAATCAGCAGGTCTATCAAGAGACTTTTCCTGTGTTCTATGGAAAGAACATCTTTCGCATGCCTACAGACATCCGGTACAATACGACATATCAGAAGTACGGCAGATATATCCATCATATCTCAATCCATCTTGACTATAGAGAAGTCACTGATCAAGAGAAACAAGCGATTGCCATAGCGGAGCACATGGCACCAGATACAGCCTTTGCTCCCACACGGCCAGACGCAGCGAGGTGGCGCCATATCCACAAACGACATCTGGATCTTATGATCTCCAAATGGCAACCACGCCGTAACTTCATGATCCTACACATGACCGCCTTGGATACGATAAAACTAGATCTCTCATGGTACTACTGTCCTGGGCTATGCTGTCGCAAGGCAATTATCTATTCGGACCTCTTCCACCAATTCGTGAACGGCTCACGTAATTGGATTCGAAACGGCGGCAGAATCGAAGTCCACGGACTAGCCACCGACCTGGAGGAGAATATCTTGAGCACCCCGCGCTGGCAGAGCTACGCAAAGCTGCCCTAGTAGGGGGAGACCTACATTGATGGTCAATACCTTGGCTGGGGGAAGCGGTGAGTGTGAGTGGCCCGTCAGTCAAATCTCACTAAAGATGTCAAGTTTAATTCCAGCCAAGCAGGTCGAACGAATAGCGGTAACGGTGGCGGTTGTATTCCTATACCCTTTCTTGTTAGCTGGCATCGGGGTATTCTATGCCTTGTTCTTGTGAACAATACGACATCATCCCTTTCCTGTGATACTTTTCAGCGAGTGTCTGCTCATTAGCAGAAGTAGCTTAGCGCTGCGTAATAGATGAAACTGGTTTGTCGATGCTCTCATGCTTGCTGTGTGATTTGATGCAAATCACCTTGACCTATCTGCTGTTCTACTACCTGATTCGCTATGTGTTCTCGCATAGCCAAAGAGTGAGACCTTTGTTCGCCCCATTACATTCCATTCAATTTCAACGCTTCAACGCTTCAGCATTGGGCGGCTCCTGGGTCTGATGACCATCGCCTGCCAAACGCCATTCCGTCAAACCGTCAAAGCCGAGAACAATGCCCAATGCTGGGATGGAAAATACCCATTTAGACGTGATGTCGCGCTTAGAAGAACATTGATGGCGTGCAACATTAATGTCCATTAGTCTCTATCTACAACACATAATCGAAGATCACAGCGCCACGGCTGTGCTCAAGCACTGATGAATCTTAAGGATGAACTTGCAGGTAGAAGTTGATCTTGGTGCGGCTGACGCGCCTCGTGGTTTCCTACCTGATAGACGAGACCTCACCCTGATCGAGTAAACTCGAAATTTCTTCCTGACCTACCCAGCCATGGCAATGCCTTTGCTGCAAAGCTTGAGCTAAGTGACGACCTACGTACGTAGATCTTCTTCTTCACAATGGTATGCAACGCTGATACTCGTCACAGCCAGTCTTGACAAGGACTGTCTGTTTCTCGTCACAAGCGATCCCTGTCTTTCGACACGCTACTAGAACACGCAGCAGCTGAAGCGGCCTCGAGTTTATATCCCGCAGCAAGCTCAATACACTTTTTTTTACTCTTGCAAAGGCAGGTAGGTCGTGTCTGGTCGCCGTCAACATCACAGCCGGAATAAGGCAACCGTGGAATCCTACAGCACTTTGCCTGCAGCTCACCTATGAACGCACGTAACTCGGGCAGGATGGAATGTATGGAGACCATTGCTGCGCCCAAGGTACGTATTGAAAACCACCACTGCTGCTGCTCCGACACGTGCTGCCAGCGAGCCGATACTGATCCTACTTGTGTATACTACAGAGCGAAGCGCTCGTGTCTTCTGTCTTCAAAATTAAAGTGTCGACCGAGATGGCAGACATGGCAGATACCAAGCCACCCTTTCTGGAGACCCCACGTGAGGTCAGAGATATGATCTACAACCTTGTTCTTGTCGGAGACTCGGAAATCGTGCCATATCCTGGGAAGTGGGAGTCCAGCGCCGTTTCCAAGTCTCATCCATCTCCGGCCCTCTTGGCTGTCAGCAAGCAAATTGCAGATGAAGCTCGCCCAGTACTCTATGGAAAGAACCAGTGGCGCCTTCCCGCTCATACTCGGTATCGAGACTCCATTTTCTCTTTGCACCCTTTGCTCTTTCGCGACGTCACAGAATTCTTCGATGGGCGCGACCTCCCCGAAGACGATAGGGTTGTTCTAGCTCGATATCGCCATTCAAGACCGGACAGCTCTTTCAGAGCCAAGGATGTAGAAGCCGCGAAAGCACGTCAGATCCATTCCACCTATCTTGCCGAGGTCTCCTGCTATTGGGCCCGCAAGCAAGCACTGCTTTATTCGATGGGGCAACTCCGCTCCTTGTTAATTAATGTGGAAGGCCTTTTCTGTCCGAGCGGGTGCTGCCGTTACAAAGTCTTGAAGGACGATCTCTACCGGTTTGGTCTGCGAGCATTAAGCTCGGAACTGCTTGGGAAATGTGAAAGAAGGTTCGTCAGATGGTTTAATGGCTTCCCAGACATACGTGTTGTGGGTCTTCTGTCAGAAGCAGAGCGGACTTTGATTCATGACACGTATGGGTTCCCGAGGACGGAGGCAGTCGAGGAGGAGGAGGAGGAGGACTCCGAAGAGGAGTAACCGGCATCTACGGCCACCACTCGAGCGTAAGTCGCGCTCCACTCGACACGATAGATGCCCAGCTGACAATTTCTCGAACAGTCTGAAAGCATTGTCTGTGGTCCGAAAGAAAGGTATGGGTATATTGCTCTTGAGACAGCTTACAGGAGGTTATTGGCTATCTCGCGGTAGCACATTGAGAGCTGGCTTTAGCTGCATGTAAGCTTCATTAAGCAGATTACTCAATATCAGACAAGATCGCATGCAGTACGAACAGCAATCTATGGATGAAATCACTTGTGCTGGAAACCCTGTTTTGGCTGTGTAGGCTTTTGCCCTCGATCCACAGTGGCAAGCTAGAGGCACAGACCCGATCATTGTTCCTTGGGAGTGCAATTCAAAATAAAATATACCTGTCTACAGCTGTGAGTTCTGGTTCTTATACTCCCTCCTTTACATAGACATATAAACTTGTGTGGGAATTCTCCTTATCTAGGATAGCCACTCTGGCCTCTCGATTATGTAGTCGTGCATACCAGAACTCTAATACCCCCGTCTAGCTCAACCACATACCCTCGTGGGTTATGATTGCAAAGTCTCGGCAACTCACCGCTACCAACCATTCTGCTCCACCATGAACCAAATCATACTATAAGATCACAACCTTTTTTCCTTTCTCTTTCTTCTCCCTCTATATTCTTCTTCCCACCTTCGAACGTTTTCAACTGAAGGTATGCAGCACCATACAGACTCAAGGCTATGGAGATTGACTGGAAAGGCAGAAGATAGCAGACACTTCGAGTGGTAAATATACTGAACACAGGCTCTGTTCGCGTCCTATATCGTCGCTATCCGAAGATCCACCAATCTATCTAGCTTCCTCCGCGAAGAGTCTACCAACCTTTGCCAGTGTCAGAGAATTTTGCAACGTCGAAGTCTTCGTCATTACCGAAGTACGTAGCTACATCCGACTTATGATATACATCCACGACTAATCTTCCCACCTCAGCCCACGATGGCAGATCACAATCGCACCATGAAGCCCTTCAACTTACTATGCCTTCCCCTTGAAATCCGCAACCAGATTTATAACGAAATGATCACCCTCGTCGCCTTCGGGCACCTACCAGGAGAATCGCGCTGGTCATGAGCCCACATCGACATACCAAAGACACGCATCCTTAGCCAGCATCAAGGGCTAAACGGGCCATCAATGCCATGGTACCGAGTACAATACGTCGTGCCGTACGTGGTACAAGTGCTCTGCCACAAGATTCGCGACGAAGCAGCAGCCGTGGCGGCGCTTGCCAATCGGCAAGTGCGCTATGTGGAGATGGTGCCAGATGAGGAGACTTTGGTGAGTGAATCTCCACGGCTTCCAGCGTTCAGACTTACTGAGATCTGGGACAGCGGTGCTATCTGGAGTTGTATGGAAGGTAGCGTGACGGTGATCGCAGGGAGTCAAGGACGACGTGTAAGACTTGGTCGATATTGAGATAGTGGAGCTTTGCGCTGCCACAAGAGGCAGATGTGCTGCCATAGTGTTCATAGTGGCTATGCGAAAAACTCTCCATTATGCCAGTATTTCCAAGCATAGTGTTCTCCTTCTATTCTAGGCCCATGCCTTTCACGTTTCTCTTCCCGCATCGACATTAAGTACATCTTGCTATCCATTCCTTGATCTGCCCCAGTGACTCCCCATTCTTTCCGAGCCCCTCCCGGATGAACTGCCCCTCTCCTCAACGAAATCGCCCAGGAATCTCTCTTGTCTCCTATCAAAGCTCCGTCAGTGCTTGATATCCTTTGGTAGGTAGCTCCAGGCTAGAGTTATCCGCTTTCTGGCCTTCGCCAACGGTATAAACGCATCCTGAACCCCTATACCGCGCTATTCTCTGCGGATGGATTCTGAGAGAGGAAATACTGTCGCATGTAGTGACCGTAGGGATGGACGAACAAGTGCCAGGGAAAATGTGAAGCTATTTAAGACGACGATGAGAGAGTCGGAGTGTGACAGGGCTCTGACGTAAGATAAGAACGGAAGGTGACATGGTGAGTGTAGAAGAACCGTAGGTGAATTAGCTGGCGGCTTCTTTTTCAGTTGGTAGGAATTGGTGTCTTGGTATCGTCGAGGATCCAAGAGTGCTCGGCAAATAGTAGATACTGTGCTCAGGTAGAGGAAGAATTGAGAGGAGATGTTTCGGCTATGTAGTCGATTATTCCATTTTCCGATGTTCCCCTTCTATTCTAAGCTTATGCCTTCCACTATCTCAATCTCCATCAATGTATCTTGCGTTATTCTTTGCTCACACGCTCATCGTTATGCTACTTTCTACACGACTCCAAATAGCATCGCTGTCCCAAGTCTTGGTGAGTTTGAGCGAACGCTTGAAGCTGTGGTGAATTACCTATCAAGGTCTCTTCGTCTGGCACCATCTCCACATAGCGCATATGCCAATTGGCAAGCTCCGCCACGGCGGTGCAAGCAGTTCCGAATTTCTTGATTCGCCGCACGAAGGCGGAAGTCTGAGGAAGGTTGATTGGAAGAAAAGATAGATCGTGGCTCTCCTGCTAGATACCCGAATGCGAGGATTGTAATCATTTCGTGAAATGTCTGGTTCCGAATTTCGCGGGATAGATCTACTAGCTTGAAAAGCTTGACAGTGAAATTGAAATCTGCCATCTGGCCGAACGGGGAGAGTAAGCCGTAATTTTGTTATGAGCTTGGAAAGGAGGCAAGACGCCTTGGGGTTAAGGGAGTAGAGGAAGAGAGTATATACTGTATATGCGGATTATTGAAGCAGAATGCTTGTTGATTCCACTGAGTGGCAATTTCCTTGGCGTAAAGCTTCGGAATGAAAGTATGGGGAAGTGGCAAAGCTGTAACTTGGAGAGCTAGTGGTGCACTCATATATATTAGAAGAACAGAAGGCGAGACAACGCAAGTAGAAACTGGTCCAAATGACAGGATTCCCACAGGTGAAGGTTGTTCTGATAGCGATGGCCATTCCTAGATGACATATGTCAGCTGTACTCATCGCTATTATCACTTCGATGACCGGCCACTAACCTCTTCAGTGAAGTTTCTAATATTCACAATACCTTCGAGCTTCGAGATTTCATTTATCAGGCTGCTATAATGCAGCACTCTCTTGACATGCCAGTGACCCGTCGCTGTTATCCAGGTACGCCACTGTTCAGGTTGGGAACTTGGTCGACATCATCTTCCACTGCTTCTTCCAGTTCGACGACATGCTTCTTCAAGCCTGCTTTCATGGCCCGCTCGTGTTTCCCTCAGCAGTAGATAATGAAATACGGCAGGCTCTCGTGAGAGCATTCCTGCAATGGCAAAATCTCCTTTTTGGAGTTCTTTAGATTATTCTTTTCGATGTAAAACCAGGTCCCGAACTGGCGTGAAGTTCGGCGATTCTCTTTCGACTTCCTGTCGATGAATCTAGAAAAATAATTCGGCAAAATTCCCTAAAGTCTCTCCTTGATCGAGAAATTTTGCGTAAACGATCTCAAGATTGTCGTTACTTCGTCATGATAGCCATCATTCTGAAGAAGCCCAACATTGTGATATCGAATCCATACCCTCTGACGTCCCGACCAGAAGGGATCGGCACGATCTTCGTTTGCAAAGAGACTCTGCGCCGCTAGAAAGTTCACTTGGGGTGGAAGAGCCGTTGCTCTCCGAATCGGAGTCATCGGCATCTGACCTGTTATCAACCGGTTCGTTCGGCCCATCAATTCGTAATTTGGTGGGAGTGTGTGGCGCCACAGAAGTGGTAACAACGCCTTTCTTGCTCGCGAACTTGATCTTCGAGTCGGGCTTGAAGCGAGCACAGAGCTCACAGCCTGGGGTATCCCTAGAGATAGTAGAGGTTTTGGATTTTTGGCGCGCAATCGGAACGGATTAACTTGATTCCACCGCAGCCCTAGATGAAACCCTAGGACTGGGAGTGCATTTACCGAAAATGGGGGTGTTCCTTACCGAAACGAAAACTTTCGAACACGCTTAAATCCGATTTTTGAAAATCACTTATTAATACAATATGCAATTGTGTTAATTAACGCGTTATTCGAACTATCTAACTGTTGCGCATCGATCAATGCCCAATAGTTATAATAAAAAGAGATAATTAATCTTTAACAAGTTAATATTTTTTCGAAAATATTTACGAGCATAGTACTATTTTGCATGTCAATATTAAAAATCTACTTATTTATATTTAAAAAAAGAAAATTATATCTATATTTATTGTAGAACAATTGTTCGACAAAATAGTTTGTTATTTAGAGTTATTAAAAAATCAATTTATGCAAATAAATGTAATAAATATTATTTACAAGTTAATTGTTAAAATCAATTGCAATTATAAAAAAATAGAGAAAGATATTATAGTTATATGCAAAACTATAATAGATTTTTTTCTATCTATCTTTTTGCTCTTTTCTATATATTTTAAAAACAATTTTTAGAACTAATTATTTATAGTTTTTTTCAAAAATATCTTAAGAGCGTTTATAATTATTAAATCAAAGTTAGCTATTAACAAAAACGCAAAAATTATTGTATATCTAAATAACAACAAGTAGAAACAAATATTACAAAAGATATTTTTTTAGAATATAGTCGAGAATATTAATGCGCGTATTATATAATTCGAGACAACAATTAAAAATATTAAAACAATAAAAAAGCTTTTTAATAGAGATATTGTAGTTTATACAATTAATAAAAAGTAATATAATTGTCGGATCGAATTTTAATTCGATCGAGTTAATTTGCTCAATTCTAATTCTAGAGTCAAGCAAATTTCCTAGTCTAACAGAATAGAACGAGCGAAGAATGCGCGCCAAGTATTTAATTCGATTTATCCAATTATATAACGTTACGTAACGCGCTAACTATATGCGATTAATATAAATTCTGCGCTAGTTTAATCGAGTTAGCATAAATCCTGCGCTAGTTTAATCGAGTTAGCGCATAGATAAGATAAGATAAGATAAGCAAATACTAACACGACGAAGTTAGCTTAAATTCTTGACATTAATTCGACGAAACTCGATTCTAGAATTAGGTTCGCGCCTTAATTCTGATCCAATTCTACAAGATCTAAGAGAATAGATCGGATTAAGAAAAAAGTGTTTGATTCAATCTAATAGTTACACTAATGAAAAGAAAGTTATTAAGCTAAAAATTAACAATATCTGAATTGTTATACTAGAAAAAAAAACAAAAATAATTATTCTAATATATACAATAATAATTAACAAAGTAAAGATTAAAAAATAGAATTTTAAAAGCGCAGAATTACGCGCAGCAATTATTTTGAAAATATAGAATTAAAATATAGATATAAAAAAATTTAAAAATATAAAAATAGTATAAATTGATTAGAGATAGCAACAACTTGCTTAAAATTAGAAACATATATTTATAGTTATAAAAATCTTGATATCGAAAATAACTAATACTATTTTTAATTTTAGTTTAATAATAGATAAATAGATTAAATCGATATTAATATATAATAAAGTATACAAAACTATACAATATTTTAAATATTATTATTACAGATATACTATAGTTTAATATACAAAAAAAAAATACAATTATTGTATCGAATCTTATATTATTAATTCTAAGATCTATTAATAGATTTTAAATCTAGATACTATCTATATAGAGAAGACTATAAATTATAATAAAAAAATTATTTAGAAAAACAAAAAAAATTGTATTAATTTTTAATTAAAAAGACAACAATAGTTAAAAACAAACTCTATTTTAGCAAAAAAAAAACTTCGATTATTTAGAATTACAAATAATAGCTTTAGACAAATCGAAAACTACAAACAAAAACTATACAAAAAAATTAAGCAACAAAAAAAAAAAAATTATTTTTAAAAGAATAGCAATATCAGATCTATCGCAAATATTAGCAAGTTAAAAACAAAATTCTCGATTTATATTATTTGCAAAATTAGATAAAAAAAAAGAAAAAATTCTATATATAGAATCGAACAAAGAAAATTTTTATTTAAAAATTAACAGAATATTGTTAATACTAAAAAATATTAATACAATAATTTGTTCTAATTAACAATTGTATTAGAAAATTGTATTCTATTAATATTATAGTATAATATTAATAGATTTAGATTAAAAATTATAATACTATCATTTAAAAGTAAAGATACCACAAATTTTAATATACTAATTATTTAAAAATTATAGAGAAATCTCTATTAATTTATTATAAACAACAGATTGAATTAGTATTTCGAGCTATACTATATAAACAATAAAAATACTAGAGTATATTTCTTTGTTAATAAATATATAGCGCTTGTTTTATATACAATAACGCACAAATTTAAGAATTTCTGCTCTTTTATTTTAAGACTAGCAAAAAAAAACCAATTAATATATACAATATTTACAATTTGTGTAAAAATAATAAGAATAAAAGCAATCTATTATTTTTATACGCAATATTAGCAAAGAAAGTCGATAATAAGTATATTGTAACAAAAAATTTTAATTTTAATTATCTTAAATAGAATAGCAATAAAGTAAGAGCTAATACAAATATTTATAAGCTAGTAATTATAACAAAAAAGTTTAGACCAAAAAAAATACTATCAAAAAATACAATTATCTAAATACAAAAAAGCAGACAAAGTACTATTAATTTTATTTTTGTTATTTAATTTCTATATAAAAGTTTTATCGAATACAATATTACAAAAAATAGAAACAATTACTTAGATTACTATTCTATATATATAATAGTTGCAAAGTTTATAGAAAGAAAAACTTAAAACAAAACAAATATAGAGATTTTACAAAAGATTCTAAACAAAGAAATTATTAAAAAACTAGTATTTATATTGTTTAACAATATTTTCGACAATTCTAAAAACAAACTAGATATATAAGTAGATAGTCTAGCAAAAACAATTAAAGCAACTATTAAGAAATTTATATTATTTGTTAGAATTTGTTTTAAATTTAAAGTAGACTTTATAAAAGAATATAAAAAGACTTTTTATGAAGTTAAAAGATATCATTATATATAGTAGTACAATAAAAGCAACAAAAACTGAAAAAATTATATTATAATTAGAAATTGTTTTAAAAAGATAATACAAAAAACTATAAAAATTTAATTTAGAAAAAAATCGAAAAAGAATTGCAAATTAGTCTTTAGAATATAGAGTAAACACAAATAAATATACTTAAGAATATTGCAAAAAGTCTATATTTTATTACTATATAACTATTTATTACTATTATCGACAATCGATTTCAATAAAAAAGCAAACATTTTTCTAAAAGTATTCTTTTTGCTATCTTTATAAATAGACTTGTTAAATATAGCAGATAATTAATATAATTAAGATTTAACAACAGATAAAATTACGTAATACAAAATAGTAAAAATTATAGTATTAACAATCTCGAACAAGATCTCGAACAATAACAAAATTATTAATAAATATTAAAGCAAATCGATATATTACGCTAATACTTTTATAAGAGATATTAGAGAGAATTATATTATTAAAGAGATTTGTAGATATTTTTAGACAATATAAACAATTACTTAATAACAAGAGTTGCAGTTGTAAATAGTCTTATATTTAATAAATTTTTATAGATAGTTCAATAAATTAGAGTAACAATAAGTAAAAACTTAAAATAAATTAAATACAATCTATAAGAGAGTTGCGTTCGAAAGCTATATATCTTTTTATTATTTGAAATTTAAGATATTCAAAATATTTAAAATCTTAATTATCTTAATTACTTTAATTCGAAATTTAAGATACTTAAAAGTTAAACTATTTTAATTATTTTAATTCTATCGACAAATCTTCTTTTTCTAATTATCTTGTAAAAAACAATATATAGCAAATAGTATCTATTAACACGCAATTTATAATACTATTTTCTCTTTTTAAAAGTTTTGATTCCAAAATTATCTATTCTTTTTTACTATATTAATTAAACTAATTATTAAACAATATTGCAATTCGATTATTAATTGTTGCTATAAACATATCTTTTTTACAATATATTTTTATTAAGTCTACATTTTATTTAATATATTTTGTCGAATAAATAGAAAATATAAAAAATATAAAAAATATTATTAAAAGAATTAGAAATATAATTTGACGTCTAATTATTAGAAAATAAATAAAACTATTTAGAAAACTAAAAAACTAAATAATAAAATAATAGAGTTGTATCTAAGAATTGCGCAAAAAATAAAACAAAAAAAATACTAATTTTGTTGTTTAAAAAATATAGATAATACAAAGTCGAAAAATATTTTAAAAATTAAAAATAACAAAAAAAAATCGAATATATTAAAAAGATATTCGAAATTTTGTTTAATGTTATTATTTGCTTTTTTGTTTTCTAATATTTTGTCAACTTTTATAAATAATTTTGTTGTTAACAAAATTGTTGCAACTTGTTAAAATACTTTTTTAGATTATTAAATAATTTTTATATATTTTCGAAAATAAATTTTTTTTTTATTTAATAAGATATTTTTAATTTTTTTTTTGTAGAATTTTTCTAATTTTATATTGTTTCTCTTTTTGTAAATAGAAATAAAATATATTTTATAAAAATATAATTAAATTTGCTAATTTTAATAATAAGATATAAAATATTAAAAATATTTTAATATTTTTAAATAAATCGAGTTTGTAATTAATTAATCTCTTCATTTTTTTAACAAAAAACAATTTAACTTTAATATAATTTAATTTCTTGTTTAACTTTTTTATTTTAAGATTTTTTGTAAAAAGATATATTTAATTTTTTTTCTTTAATTAAGATGTTGTTTTTTGTTTTTTGTTCTAATACTTAATCGATTTTTCTTGTATTTTTAAAATATTATTGTATATTTTTTTTAATATTATTACTTTTTTAATAATTGATTAAACTAATAGATATTTTTGCTTTTTTTTGAAAAAATTAGATTTTTTATTATAATTGACAAAAAATAAAATTATTTTAGTAGTATTCGAAATCTTTGTATTTAGTATTAGTTGTACTATAAATAAAAATAATACTTAATTGTTGTAAATATTATTAATATAGTATTTTAAATATTGTTTTAGACTTTAATTTGTATACTTTGTTTAACTATTTACAATCGAATAATAGATAATAGATATTCTAAGTTTTGTTTCTAATATCGATAGAAATATCTTTTAATAGTTAGATATAAAGAGCTTGTCTCTATTACTAATTAGTTTTTTAAAAATGTTATATAAATTTATTAATTATTATTAGTATCGAATTATATTTATCTCTAGTTGCTAAATCTATTAACTTAAACAATTTAATAATAAAAAAATTTATAATTTTATTCTATAGCAATTTAAATAGTTCTTAATACTAAATTTTGCTATAGTTTGTATATATATTATATTTGTTTTGCTAATAGCCAAAATATTGTTTAATATATATTTTAATAATTTATTTTATTTAAAGAAACTAACAATACTAATATAAAAGTTAAAAAAATTTAATTATTTTTAAATACTTTTGCAATAATTTATTATAGTATTTTTTTATATATTTGTTAATTTTGTCGATAGATATCTAAAAAAAAAAAAAAATTATTAAAAACTTTTTCTTATTATTTCCAAGTATTTGTAAAATAATGTTTAATTTATATTTATTTGCTAATAGTAATTTGTTTTTATTAATTTTAAGTATATTATAATTAAACAATTTCTTTGTTTTTATATAATTATTTTTTCTATTAAATATATTTGCTCTATTGTTATTTTTATCTAATATATATTGTATTTTAAATTTGTACTATTCGAGTTATTTTAACTATTATATTTGTTTTTTGTTAAATTGTTTAATAATAATAAAATACAAAAAATTCTTATAATTTGTAAAAATTGTAAATTCTAATAATTTTTCGATATATATTTTTTATTATTTTAGAAAAATTACAATAGCAAATAATTTTTTATTATAAATATTATAATTTTGTTCGATTAATAAAAGTTTTTTCGAGAATTATACTACTAAATATTATATATTTTTATATTTTTAATTAAAATATATATTAATAACTAAATTTAATATATTAATTTTAATTCTATTTAACAATTGTAAATTGTATATTTTTAATATTAATTTTTTTAAATATTTTAATTTAAAATTCTAAAATAATTTCTTTTTTAATAAATTCTATATCTATAGTATTTTTTTTTTATAAAATTTGTTAATAATATTGTATTAGCAAAGTAATTTTTAATAAATTTCTTGTTGTAGTTTATAAAGTTTAAAAATAATTAAATTTTTTTAATATCAATAAATAATTTTTATTTTTTAACTACTTGTAATTTTTCGAGATTTATATATATTTTATATTATTTAATAACAAATTTAAGAAAATAAAATTTTTCTAATAGAACTTGCATTTCTCTAATTTAAAATATAGATCTTTTCTATTTAAATATTTTAGTACTTTGAAAATATAATTTATATATTTTTTCAAAATATTTAAATAAATTATAATATTGTTTAAATATATTATAACAAATCGATTCAAATATTGTTATAATATATTATTAAATATGTTCTAATATATTGTTAAATATGTTCTAATATATTGTTAAAATATTTGTAAATTCGAACAATATTATTATATATAAAAAATTGTTTTTTATTTTTATTTTATTTTATTCTAATCTAATTGTATATTTTTTGTAAATTTAATTTAACAAAATATTTTATTTCGAATAATCGATTTTGAAACTTGCTAATATTAAATAATAAATATCGATTTTTTATTATAATATTATTTAGTTTCTAATAATTAATATATAAATAAAAAAAATTGTTTTTTTTAAATATAAAAAGAATCGAATATTTTGTTTGTAATTAAATTTTTTAATAAACCTTATTTTTTATTTTTTATTAGATATTTGCAAAGTATTTTTAGTTTTTTTTAAATAAAATATATATAAATTTAAATATAAATTGCTTGTTTAATTTAAATCTAATTTTGTAATTTTACAATTAATATTTAGATAGAATTTCAATTGTTTTTTTTTAAAATAGATATTTTTAATTGTTGTATATTTGTAATATATATTTTAGCAGTTTTTTTACTATACTAGATAATTTAGAATTCTTAAAAAAATTGTAGTTTTTTTTTTTATTTTCATTTTGTAATTTAACTAATTTTTGTTAATATCTATTAAATCGAACTCTATTAGATTGTTTTTTTGCAAAAATATAAATTTGCTATTTGCAATTAAATTTTAATTTAATTTTTATCTATTATTAAATACTATTAATATATAGATTAAATATAAATTATATAATTATATTGTGCAAATTTAAATATTTAAATATTTTAGTTAACTTCTAAATTGTATTGTTTTAATTAAAATATTTCTAGAACAATATTATAAATAACTATTTTTACTATATTAAATATTAGTTTCTTGTAATATTGCTAAATAGCTATTAATAGTAATTTTATTTCTTTATTTATTTTTCTATTCTCTATAAATAACAAATTTCTATCTACAACTACTAGATTCTAAATATTAGATTTTTTTTAAATAAATTTTTTTCTTCTACAAAGACTCTAATTATAAAATTATCTATTATATTAGAATTAACTATTGCTATAAATTAACAATTGTTAATTTTAAATAATATAATAAAATATTGTATGTATATTGTTAAGTTTAGTTGCTATTATTAAACTAACATATTGTATTTCTCTAATATATTTTTTATCAAAAAATTTAAATTTTTCTTTGTTTTTGTATTGTAATTTCTATTTTAAATATTTGTTTACATTAAGCTTTTTTCTATTATTAAATAGCTAATTTTAATTTTTTTGAAAATTAATTAATTTCTTGCTTGTCTTTTAGATAAGTTTAGTATATATTACTATAATATATAGTTTAACTAAAATTTGTATATATTGTAAAATTTAGTTATTTTATAATACTATTAGATATATTCTTTTCTATAATAATATTATTTTCTAGCTTTTTTTTGTATTTGTTTACAATTTTTAATAAGTTAGTTAAAATTTCAAAATAATTTCTAATATCTTTATATATTTGTAAAAAAAAATTCAATTATACTTTTTGTTTAAATCGATAATTTAATTATAAAATTTAATAATTTTCTAAAATACTCGATTAATTTTTTGTATAAATATAAATATTTTATTTAATAACATTTTATTTAGAGCTTTCTATAACTAATTTGAATTTTCTATTAGATAATAATTGTTATTTAATTTAGTTTTAAAAATATTTATTTCTATATCAATTTGCTTTCTAATATTGTTCTAATTATTAAGTATTTTTTTTAATATAATATTAATTTGTTAACAATCTATTAAGTTTTGTAATCGACAATCTTTTGCAAAATAACTCGATTTGCTATATAAATAGTATATTTTTTAAAATTTGTTATTTTGTTTTTTTCTAAAATTCTTTTTTTTGTATTGTTAAATAAAATTTAATTTTATAGATATAGATTTACAATAATTTGAATTATTATATTTCTAATTAGAACAAAATTCTTTTTACTAATATTTAATTGTTAATTTGAAGAAGATTTCTATTTTTTTATAAAATTAATTATATTGTTTTTTTATAATTCTTTTATATAGTTTGTTATTAAAATCGATAATTACTTTAATAAAATTAAATATATTGCTAATAAATCTTTTATTATATATAATTTTGTTCTTAAAATTGTTTTTAAAATTTTGTCAAAATATTCTTATAAATACAATATTGTTTTACTTAATAAAATTAATATATTTTTAAAATTTTACTATATAGTTTGTTGCAAAAATTTGTTAAATTAAATACTAAATTTTTTTTTTTACAATTTGTTTTTTATTAAATATTTCGAAAAAAAATCGAAACTTTTTTTTAAAATTGTTAAAGTTTGTAAATATTATATAAAAGTTTTTGTTATAATTTTTTAAATATTTGCGTAAATTAAATTTAAATTAATATTAAACTCTTTTTTTAAAAAATATTAATATAGAAATTGTTTTCTAATTTGTAGACTAATTGTTCGATTCGATTCTTTTCTTAAATCTAGGAATTAAATCGAATTTCTAATTGCATTAGACTATATTTTAGCCTAATATAGCTAGTATTTGCATAAAATTCGATTCCTAACGATTAGTCTATTCAAAATACTTAAAAGTTAAGTTATCTTAATTATCTTAGTTCTATTAGTAGATTTTTTCTTTCTAATTATTTTGTAAAGAGTAATACGCAATAGATAGTATCTATTAGTACGCAACTTATAATATAATATTACTAGACTAATTGTTAATTTAATATTCGATTTTAGCTTTAGAATTAAATCAAATTGTCAAGAAATTAAATAGAATCGAATTGCTTAAAGAAGCTAACTTATTACTATAATAAATTTAGCTTAGTCGAAAAGTTACTATTTTAACCAATTTAATTCTAAAAAAAAATCGAGAAATCGAATCTTAATATTCTTATATAATATTTTCGATTTCTTGCAATTAGTCTAAATATTATTATAATATTATATCTATATTATATATATAATATCTACTTAGAGAAAAACTACTATTTAGAATATTTTTGCAACGTAATTACTATAGTTTTACGCAAATTAGATAAAAACAATTACTTTATAATTATATATTACATGTTGCATACTAATAGATACTATCTATTGCGCATTGCTCTTTACAAGATAATTAGAAAGAGAAGATCTATTAATAGAATTAAAATAATTAAGATAGTTTAATTCTTAAATATCTTAAATTTAGAATTAAAATAATTAAAATAATTAAGATTTTAAATATTTTAAATATCTTAAACTTTAAATAATAATAAAATATATAGCTTTTAAATACAGTTTTCTTATAGATTGTATTTAACTTATTTTAAATCTTTATTTATTATTACATTAATTTATTAAATTATTTGTAAAAATTTATTAAATATAAGATTATTTATAGCTACAACTTTGATTATTAAATAATTGCTTATATTATTTAAAAAATTTTACAAATTTTTTTAATAATATAATATTTTTTAATATTTTTTACAAAAGTATTAGTATAATATTTTAAATACTCTAAAAATATCTATATTAAATTAATATGTATTTATCTCAAATATTAGTTTAATAGTATTATATTAATTTTTTGTTAATAAAAATAACAGAATGAAAATTAACAAATCTAATATCTATTATAAAAATCGAATTAATTTGAAGAACTAATTTATACAAATAGATATTTATTTTATTTTTTGTTCTATTTTAGCAAAAAAGAAAACAATTTTTATATTTATATTTCTTAGAAAAAGAGTTTAATATTAACTTAAATTAAATTTATACAAATATCTAAAAAATTATGACAAAAAATTTCGAACAATATTTATAAATTTTGATAATTTTAAAAAAGAATTTCGAAGAATTTTCGAAATTTTTAACAAAAAACAAATTGTAAAAAAATAATTTAGTATTTAATTTAACAAATCTTTGTAGCAAACTACGCAACAAAATTTCTAAAATATATCAGTTTTATTAAGTAAAATAATATTGTATTAATAACAAGATTTTAACAAGATTTTAAAAACAATTTTAAAAATAAAATTATATATAATAGCAAATCTATTAGCAATATATTTGATTTTATCGAAATAACTATCGATTTCAACAACAAATTATATAAAAAAACTATAAAAAATAATACAATTAATTCTATAAAAGAGCAAAAATCTTTTTTAAATTAACAATTAAATATTATTAAAAAAAATCTTGTTCTAATTAGAAATATAGCAATTCGAATTATTGTAAATTTATATTTATAAAATTAAATTTTATTTAGCAATACAAAAAAACAATTAGAAAAAAATAAAATAACAAATCTTAGAAAATATATTATTTATATAGTAAACTAAACTACTTTGCAAAAGATTGTTAATTATAGAACTTAATAAATTGTTAAAAAATAATATTATATTAAAAAAAATATTTAATAGTTAAAACAATATTAGAAAACAAATTAATATAAAAACAAATATTTTTAAAATTAAATTAAATAATTATTATTATTAAATAGAAAATTCAAATTAATTATAAAAAATTCTAAATAAAGTATTATTAGACAAAATATTTGTATCTATACAAAAACTAATTAAGTATTTCAAAAAATTATTAAATTTTATAATTTAGTTATCGATTTAAATAAAAAATATAGCTAAAAAAAACTTTTACAAAAAGATAGAAAATATTATTAATTATTTTAAGATTTTAGTTAATTTATCGAAAATTATAAACAAATACAAAAAAAAAACCAAAAAACAATATTATTATAGAAAAGAATATACTTAATATTATTATAAAACAACTAAATTTTACAATATATACAAATTTTAATTAAATAGTTTGTTATAATAATTTATGCTAAACTTATCTAAAAAAAAGAACAAAACTAATTAATTTTCTAAAAAATTAAAATTAGTAATTTAGCAATAGAAAAAAGTTTAATATAAACAAATATTTAAAATAGAAATTATAGTACAAAAATAGAAAAAAATTTAAATTTTTCAATAAAAAATATATTAGAGAAATACAATATATTAGTTTAACAATAACAACTAAACTTAACAATATATATATAATATTTTATTGTATTAATTAAAATTAACAATTGTTAATTTATAGCAATAATTAATTCTAATACAATAGATAATTTTATAGTTAGAATTTTTATAAAAAAAAAAAAAATCTATTTAAAAAAAATCTAATATTTATAATTTAATAGTTGTAGATAGAAATCTATCACTTGCAAAGAATAAAAAAATAAATAAAAAAACAAAATTATTATTAATAGTTATTTAGCAATATTACAAGAAACTAATTTTTAATATAGTAGAAATAATTATTTATAATATTGTTTTAGAAATATCTTAATTAAAACAATATAATTTAGAAGTTAACTAAAATATACAAGTATTTAGATTTGCGCAATATAATTATGCAATTTATATTTAATCTATATATTAATAGTATTTAATAGTAGATAGAAGATTAAATCGAAATTCGATTACAAATAACAAGTTTGTATTTTTGCAAAAAAATAATTTAATAAAATTTAATTTAACAAATATTAACAAAAGTTAATTAGATTATAAAATTAAAATAAATAAATAAAATTACAAATCTTTTAAAAGTTCTAAACTATCTAATATAGTAAAAGAATTGCTAAAATATTTATTACAAATATACAATAGTTAAAAATATTTATTTTAAAAAAAAAATCGAGATTTTATCTAAACATTAATTATAAAATTATAAAATTAGATTTAAATTAAACAAGCAATTTATGTTTAAATTTATATATATTTTATTCGAAAAAAAACTAGAAATATTTCGCGAATATTTGACAAAAAATAAAAAATTTAAATTTAAAATTTTTTAATTATAGATAGAATATTCGATTTTTTTTATATTTAAAAAGAACAAAACTTTTTATCTATATATTAATTATCGAAAACTAAACAATGTTACAATAAAAAATTAATATTTACTATTTAATATTAGCAAATTTTAGAATTAATTGTTTAAAACAAAATATACAATTAAATTAGAAAAAAAATAGAAAAAAAATAAAAAAAAAGTTTTTTGTATATAGTATAAATTATATAAATATACAATAATATTGTTCGAATTTACAAATATTTTAATAATATATTAGAAAATAATTAATAATATATTATAACAATGTTTAAATTAATTTGTTATAGTATATTTAAACAATATTATAATTTACTTAAATATTTTAAAAAAATATATAAATTGTATTTTTAAAATACTAAAATATCTAAATAAAAAAATCTATATTTTAAATTAGAAAAATACAAATTTTATTAAAAAAAATTGATTTTTTTAAATTTGTTATTAAACAATATAGAATATATATAAGTCTCGAAAAACTACAAGTAATTAAAGAATAAAAACTATCTATTAATATTAAAAAAGTTTAAGTTTTTCTAGATTTTATAAATTATAACAAGGAATTTATTAAGAATTACTTTGTTAGTACAATATTGTTAACAAATTTTACAATAAAAAAGATATTATAAATATAAAAATTAATATAAAAAAACTATTTCAAAATTTTAAGCTAGAATATTTAAAAAAATTAATATTAAAAATATACAATTTACAATTGTTAAATAAAGTTCAAATCAATATATTAGATTTAACTATTAATATATATTTTAGTTAAAAATTTAAAATATTTAATATTTAAAAATTAGATTAATTGTCGAGAATCGAATTTTATGCAAATTCGATTTCTAATGCAAATATTATGCAAATGCTAATTATATTAGGCTAAAATATAATCTAATGCAATTAGAAATTCGATTCGATTTCTAGATTTAAAGAAAGAATCGAATCGAACAATTAGCCTATTAATAATATTTTTTTTAAGAAAATTTTTGTTAATTAATTAGAATTATAATATTTATAACAAAAAACTATTTGCTATTATAATTTTTCTAAAATTATAAAAAATATATATTAAAAAATTATCGAAATTTACAATTCTTACAAATTTCAAAAAAAATTTGTACTTTATTATTATTAAATAGTTTAACAAAAAATAAATATAATAATTAGAATAATTTAAACAATACAAGTTTAAAATATAATATATATTAGATGAAGATAATAATAGAGCAAACGTATTTAGTAGAAAAAATAATTATATAAACTAATTAAAAAATTGTTTAATTATAGTATATTTAAAATTAATAAGAACAAATTACTATTAGCAAACAAATATAAATCTAAAAACTATTTTACAAATATTTAGAAACAATAAGAAAAAGTTTTTAATAGAAAAAAAACATTTAAATATCTATTAACAAAATCGACAAATATATAAAAAAATACTATAATAAATTATTGCAAAAGTATTCGAAAAAAATTAAAAAAATTAACTTTTATATTAATATTGTTAGTTTCTTTAAATAAAACAAATTGTCGAAATATATATTAAACAATATTTTATCTATTAGTAGAACAAATATAGTATATATACAAGTTGTAGCAAAATTTAATATTAGAAATTATCTAAATTGCTATAAGATAAAATTACAATAAATTTTATTATTAAATTGCTTAAATTAACAAATTTAGCAATTAAAAATAGATATAATTTAATATTAATAATAGTTAACAAACTTATTAAGTATTTATATATTATTATATATAAAAAGAAATTTATAGTAGAACAATTAAAATATATTGTATTAAATTGATTTATACAATATTATAATATATTTAAAAAACTAATTAGTAACAAAAACAAGTTTTTTATATTTAATTATTAAAAAATATTTCTATTAATATTAAAAACAAGATTTAGAATATCTATTATCTATTATTTGATTATAGATAGTTAGACAAAATCTATAAATTAAAATCTAAAATTATATTTAAAATACTATGTTAACAATATTTATAATAATTAAATATTATTTCTATCTATAGTATAACTAATATTAAATACAAAAAAAAATTCGAATATTATTAAAATAACTCTATTTTTTGTTAATTATAGCAAAAAATTTAATTTCTTCGAAAAAAAGCAAAAATATCTATTAGCTTAATTAGCTATCAAGAGAATAATAATATTAAAAAAAATATATAATAATATTTTAAAAATGCAAGAAAAGTTGATTAAATATTAGAACAAAAAACAAAAAACAATATCTTAATTAAAAAAAAAAAAAAAAAAAAATTTATAAAAAATCTTATAACAAAAAAATTAAACAAAAGATTATATTATATTAAAGTCAAATTGTTTTTTATTAAAAAAACAAAAAAAAACAATTAATTATAAACTCAATTTATTTAAAAATATTAAAGTATCTTTAGTATTTTATATTTTATTGTTAAAATTAGCAAATTTAATTATATTTTTATAGAATATATTTTATTTTTATTTACAAAAAAAAACAATATAAAATTATGAAAATTTTACAAAAAAAAAATTAAAAATATTTTATTAAATAGAAAAGATATTTTATTTTCAAAAATATATAAAAATTATTTAAGAATCTAAAAAAATATTTTAATAAATTGTAATAGTTTTGTTAGCAACAAAATTATTTATAAAAGTTAACAAAATATTAGAAAACAAAAAAGTAAATAGCAAAAAATTAATAGTAGTATTAAATAAAATTTTAAATATTTTTTTAATATATTAAATATTTTTTTGTTATTCTTAATTTTTAGAATATTTCTCGATTTTATATTATTTATATTTTTTAAACAACAAAATTAATATTTTTTTTATTTTATTTTTTACGCAATTCTTAGACGCAATTTTGTTATTTTATTATTTAGTTTTTTAGTTTTTTAAATGATTTTATTTATTTTTTAATAATTAGAAATCAAATTATATTTTCGATTCTTTCGATAATACTTTTTATATTTAAGATATTTTCTATTTATTCGACAAAATATATTAAATAAAATATAGACTCGACAAGAATATATTACAAAAATAATATATTTATAGCAACAATTAGCAACAAAATTGCAATATTATTTAGTAATTAACTTAATTAATATAGTAAAAAAAAAAAATCTTAAAAAAAAATCTTAAAAAAAGAAGTATTATAAATTGTATACTAATAGATACTATTTGTTATATATTACTTTTTACAAAATAATTAGAAAGAAAAAATCTATTAATAGAATTAAAATAATTAAGATAATTTAACTCTTAAATATTTTAAATTTAGAATTAAGATAATTAAAATAATTAAGATTTTAAATATCTTAAATATCTTAAATTTTAAATAATAGAAAAATATATAGTTTTCGAACGCAATTTTTTTAAAAATTGTATTTAACTTATTTTAAGTTTTTACCTATTATTATTCTAATTTATTAAATTATTTGTAAAAGTTTATTAAATATAAGATTGTTTATAATTGCAATTCTTGTTATTAAGTAATTGTTTATATTGTCTAAAAATATTTATAAATTTCTTCGATAATATAATTCTTTCTAATATTTCTTACAAAAGTATTAATATAATATTATATTTTATTGTTTTATAGTACTTTTTAATATTCTAAGCAAGATATTTAAGTTTATATTAATTAAGAAAGTTAGTTATTTAATAAAAATATACAAATTATTGTTATACATTTATATAAAAGCAAAATAATCTATTTTAATAAAATATATATTATACTATTTAGTAAAAATAATATATATAGTATAAAACAAAAATAAGATAGTTACAACTTTATTACTAGATATATTAAAGATATTCGACAAATTATTATATTTAAAACTATTATACAATCTATAAAACAAACAAATAAACAAATATATAATATAATAAATCGAAATTTTTCTAAGTAATTAAACTATTATTCTTAGAATCAAGAAATATAAAATAGACAAAATCAATATTATGGTGAATATATTGCAAGAATTACTATTGTTGTTAATTTTCTTTCTCTTTTATAACATTTTATTATTAAAGAAATTATATAGCAAGAATATTATAATTTGCAACTTTATAGATAATATAATTCTATTAGTTAAAGAAAACAATATTAGAGTTAATTGCAAACAACTAATCAAAATATATAAAAATATATGTATAAAATAGATTTGTATATACAAAATTAAGTTCTCTTCTAGCAAATATTAATTGTATTATATTATAAAAAAGAGATAAAATATTAGTAATATAGTAATTATTAATAAAAATACAATAGTAATATTAAAGAGAGCAGTTAAATATTTAGAGATTATACTAGATAGCAAACTTAATTAAAAAGTTTAAATTAATAATAACAAAACAAAAATACTTAAAATTATAGAAATTCTAACAAGTTTTGTAGAATTAATATAGAAAATTAAATTAATTAGAATAAAACAAATAATATATATAATATTTCTATTTTAATTAACTTACAACTACTTAATATAATATATATTCTATAAGAAAAAGAATTATTTAAAAAATATTATTAACAATCTATTAAGTATTTAATATAGAATACAAAGAATTATTATTAAAATCTATAGAATTATTTTATACTTAATTTTATAGATCGAGATATATTTTCTATTAATATATATATATCTAAATTGAATAAAAAATCTATTAATATTTAGAATAGCTATTAGTTTAATATATAATATTATAATAGAAAATAGATCTAAAAAGAAAAGTCGAATTATAAATTTACTAGAAAAGTTAACAAAAAAACTAAAAGAAAAAACAAATACTAGTATTAATAATCTAGAGATTATTACACTATTTGTAGCATTGTTATAATAGATTTTATCGATTATTATTATTAGTTTAAGCAAGAAAATAGTAGAAAAAATATACAAAAAACTACTAAAAAAGATAGATATTCTAATAGTATATATTAACAAAAATAGAATTAACAAAAAGATAAAAACAATAACTATTTTATTATATAAAATAATTAAAAATTATCTAGAATTAAATACAATATTTATTATATATTTGACAAAACTATATAAAATTATTCTAATCTTAATACTAGTATATATATTTAAACAAAATAAAACTTATATAATTATATATATAAACAATTAAGCAACAATTAAAGCAATCGAAAATTTAGACAACAACTTAGATGAATATCTAGTCAAAAATATAATTAAATTTATTAATATTTTTTGCAAAAAAGATATAAAGATTAAGTTATATTAAATATTAATATATATAGATATTAAAAGCAACAAAATAATAGATTTTGTTATTAAACAAATAATAGAATAGAAACAAAAGAAAAATAAATTAAACAAACTAGTAAAATATAATACAAATTAAACAACAAAGTCTATAAAGCTAATTTACTATTTTAGAAATACAAGAAAAATAATATTAACAAAAAAAGTTTAACAATAGTAAACTACTCTATAGAATAAAAATAAAACTAACAAAAAACTATATATTTTATAGTTAAATTTAAAAAAATTAATATTAAAATTTTACTATAATTTAATTAAAAATCTTAGCATACTTGCAATACAAATAAAAACAAAAAAAATAAAATTTTGTTTTTTTCTATTCTGACAAAAAATATTTAATATCGAAATAAAATATTGTTAGTATAGACAAGTATTGCAAACAATCGAATATATTCTATTTATATATAGAAAATACATCGATTTTAGACAAAATCTATAAAAAAAAATAAAAAAAAACTTAAGAAAAATTTAGTTTAAAAACTATATTTACTAATTTTTACTATAGAAAACTATTAGAGCGTTTAATATAAAATATATTAAATCGAAAATTTATTTAGCAATATAAAGTACAGAGCAGAAACTAAAATAAATATGCTTAAAAAAATTGTTCTATTTAGAAAGCGTATATAGAAGATGTAGATAAATAATTAATTAGACTTCTTGCAAAGTTTGATTGATTAATTGTTACTAGTTGTATAGTATTTCCAAATAGAGAAGACTCGAGTGCTTAATAAAATAATTAATCAATTAATCAATCAATCAATCAATTCTTATCGAAATTGAGGGTGCGCGAAAAGGTTATCTTGATATATGCTGAAGAGATAGAGAGGAATAGAAGGGAAAAAATTTTGAGTGATCGGTATTGACAGGAGAAGGATGTGAATGTTGAGGGAAGTAAACGAAAAGCGAGAATAAGTCCAACGCTATGTCCTGCGCTCGCACTATCTATAGACGTATTATAGTTCATCTCTTTCGAGGATCGTTTCTTCTCGCCAATAGCAGAGCAGTTTCAAGGCGAATCTGGCGATTCACGCCATCAAGTCCACGGGACATCCTCATCTCCAATAAAAATCAGTTTCTATTTGTGCCAGCTCGTACCATCTGAGAGATATCGGGTTCAGGGTAGCTGAATCGCCACCACACTCCATTCCCTCCTTGCGGTTGATGCCACATTACCAGCAGCTGTTCGTATATCATGTCTCGTATTTCGGGCGGAAGTTCTATTAAGGATGTCTTGTGTCTCTCTTTGTAGCCAATTGCGATGCTGATAACATGCTTATTTCTAGCATCTGTTTTTTGATAAGTTTTGGTTAAAATTGCCTGCCAGACATGGATAGCGATGGCGCTGTCAGCCATGAAGATCCCCACAATCGTGTAAACGCAGGCGAGTAAACCGATGTGCACGAGCAGAGGGATCTGTATGAACAGGTCCATTGTTGCGAAGAACAAAGATTTCTTGAGGATCAACATTGCAGTCAGCAGTAGAAAACAGAAGGCGTGAAATTCGACATTCTTCATCTGTCAGGAGTGGTGCAAGGTGCATGTCTTGAATTCCTTTGGGGCCAACGATTAGTAGATTATCGACGTAGGTAGTGATAATGAGGCGCTTCTTCCTATTGACGAAGACAGAGTGGTCGGCGTTGATGTTGTGGAAGTCTTGTGATAGTAGCCATTTCTTAATGGTGGAGTCCCACTCGCGAGGTGACTGCTTCAGGCCATAAATCGCTGGCTTCAAGAACCATACATAGCCCTCTTCGCGGTACGCTTCCGGGGCCTCGACGTAGACGTCCTCGCGCAGTAATGAATTGAGGAAGGCGGTGACAATGTCGACTCGCTCGTAGTCCAGATCTCGTTTCGCAATAGTGGCGAAAAGGGTCTTGAATGACATAGCTTTGACAACGGTGGCGAAGGTTTCCGTACAGTCGATATCCTCCTGCTGCAGAAAGCCTCAAAGGACGCATTTAGCCTTGTAGCGTAAGATCTTGCCGGGTGAGGTCTTTCTCATACTTGTAAACATGCTTGTGCTGAGGATTTCGACCCTCTCTGGCACTGAGAATCGCTTGACAATATGTAGGTCCCCGTTGACGGTTGTGTATATCCAGGCCTGTAGGTATTCGAAAGCTGGTGAATGTGTTGATATATGACCATGTTTTTCTCGGTATTGATAAGTCTGCTACCGTGGTCATGAGACTGTGGGTATTGAGATAAGCATCTTTATTCTCTCTTCAAAGTATATAGTACTAAATAGACTATAGAGGATTAAGATAATACCATACGAAAGAGAAGTAGCCAGAATGTACTAGATAGAAGACAGTGATGATTAAGAATAAATATAGAGGGGCGATTTCGATGCTAGGGCAGGAAGAGAGCCTTGAGTAGTCGAGTTCGTCACGAGTAGGGGGTGAATGTCTGAAAAGAGGAAGCGAGAATGAATGGGAGTGAGAATCGCAGGATGAATGGTAATGACTTCAAGGTGAACAGTCAATAGCTACTTTGAAAATGCGGGTTCGTCCTTGTAAATGGTTGTGGAGGGTAAGAGATAATACCAACTGTCGTTTGTTAGAGGGTACGTGGTCTGTATCGCATTTGGAGGTACTTGGTATTCGAAACTGATTTTCCACCAAGCGCCATTACCGCCTAGAGGCTGGTACCAGGCCACAGTGACTAGCATCTCCTTATACACGATGTCTCTTATTTCTGAAGGAAGGATCATCAGAGACAGGTGGTTTTTAGGACGAGGGAAAGTGGCGCTGGAATTCAGATAAAATTAGCGTTTTCTTACTAAGTGGGGGCAACAGAAGCCCTACATCAATGAGAATACAGCATGGTATGAACTATCGAGCATTAACTCTAGCGTGAGCCAATTTGCTAAGGCGGTCGGGGGACTTTGGGATTTGATAGAAGTCGCGACTTTTTGCTCCTGTGATTATATAGTATTGAGTTGTACAGCGAAGAAGATATGTCATGGTATACAAAAGTATGAGAAAGGCTGTGGTAGGTGGGTGACATTGATGGTAATGCTTTCACAATTGATGTATTCTGGAAGGATAGAATAGCTGGATGGGTGGAAGGCTTTAAGTAGTTGGATTCGCCACGGCCAGGTGGGGAATGTCGCGTGAAAGATAGTGGAACTGTGGAAGCAAGGGTGAATAGTGATACAATGGTTTGGGAGATGCTATGAATGTATGATAAGCAGATAATTTTGCTTACGTGGGATTTCTAGTCGCACAATAATCTGATTATCACTTCGAGAACCGCTTCCACGATAGACTTCCCTGTCTCTCTTGTTATCCAAAACGATACCCTTCTCCTGATCGCCTTCGTTCCCAAGTCCTTCCATGGTTTTGGCTCCCTGAACCCGCCACAATAATACCCACCCCAGAGTCCAACCTATGCCCTTCTAGCCAGGTCGTGTCAGACACTTGAGCGGGTAAAGTGTGCAGGTGGTAGTTAAGCTTATTGATTGTAGAGCTGTATGACTGAGATGCAAAAAGCAGAGAACCTAGGAGAGGCGACTGGCGCTAAGCCTAATACCATCGTCAGCCTCACAGGGCTGGGCTGGGAAGGTCACGTTGACGTCACTCCGTTGCAGGACACTTAACACGACTCTACCTTTCGTACCGTTTCTTGCTTACTAAATTCATATTTGCTGACAGCCTCTGGTGGCTAAGTTCGTGACTGCGAAATGGTTCGATTAGAAACCTTGGGGTACTGGGCGCGATAAGAGTTGTAGGCCGTGGAAGAGGAAGAGGAATGATTCTGAGAGAAGATAAAGGTGGAGATCCGTTGTGGTAAGAATATCTGTAGCTGCCTACGATCGAGAACGTCAGCATCAACCAAGGAGCATGCTATTGGAGAGCAGAAGAAGGCAATGAATTAGCGCTTTCACAACGGTTGTCGCCCCTTGGCCTTATTTTTAGATCCCCGACACCCAACATCTGGCAAGATAAATTTGGTCAACTTTCGCATTTCGCTATTAAAATATATAGGATTAATTACTTATTACGCTAGATACTATGCGCTTTCTAAAACTGCTTTGCTTATAAGTTTTGATCACGAATTGCTAGAGTTATAGAAATTGTATAGTTTGTTGACATATAAGAAGTTCAAGTCGATCTTTGTTTTTGAGACATGCTTCGGAACACAAAAACTTTGCAATCAAATAACTTTCTCAATGTTGACTTAAACTCTATCAAAGATGTGCTGTTAAAAGCGCAAAGTCTACTCTATCAAACGTAAGATTTTGATAGTGATAAATCAAGAAATGCGAAAGTTGATCAAAAGCATCTTGCCAGAAGTTGGGGTCGGGGATCTAAAAATAAGACCAAGGGGCGACAACCGTTGTGAAAGCGCTAAAACAGCCCAATCAATTGGATCGCCGGCGTGTACGCGTGATTTGACCAGAAAGGGTAAGCCAATTCCAGTAACCAGACTGCAGACAACATCGAAGGGGATAATTATCTCGTGGACAGGTAATTGCTGACTGCGCTCCCTGTTGGCATTGACTGGATGTGATGCACTGAGATTTTATGCTTGATTAGCGTTTGATTTGAAAGCCTAATAGAAGAGCAAGGCCGCAGTAGCAATCAAGAGGACATAATCCGCGAGAGATGCTTTCTCGTGTCAGACATGGTCAGTCTGCAAGACTGCAAAGAGTGTGTCTTTCAACGACCCTTACTTCACAAATAAACGTGCTTTGCTGGTCAACTCGAAGAGTAGATTTTGTTGATGGGCTGGCTTTCGAATCATATGTCAAGGAAAGACCGCTTCGAAGCCGACGGAGAAGATTGAGATGGGACACAAGGCAAATCGATGGAGTCTGCGAACATCAGGTTTGCAAGATCCTTGAGGAGATGGTTGGGTCTAATTGATTGTTGATATCATCCTGATTTATAATTCGACTTCCGTCGACAGAAGTTGTTCAATAGTGATAGTCCTACCTGTTGACGGGCGGGTGTACCTTGTCCTGAAAGTCCACCATGAAAATGGCGGAGCGTTGACTTGGTGGAAAGGAGGAAGAACGAAGGACATCACGAAACAGGTTACTGGATCTGTGAAGCTTAACAACAACCTCTATTTTTCCTACAATTCCCCTGTCTATTGCTCTATCTACTGTCACATTCCACGAACACAGCGTTCTGCGAGAAGCTTGTGCAGCACAAGAATCATCTCTATCTCTCCACTGAATATCCGCTTGTCTGTCACCCTTCTCCATATCTAGGACGTTCCAGAGCGATCCTTGCCCTCCAGCCTACTGAACCCAGCGGCTAAGGACAATATACTGCACATACATTGCGTCCCCACCATTAGCCCTAGCCTCTATAGCCAAGGCCTCCTGGCGCAACATCCGATTGACCCTGAAAACCGCAATCGGTATCTCGTACTGTACCAGAGCCCAGTCCCACCGTCGCTGGAAAGGATGACGAGGTCGGAAAACACGCGAGAGGTTCGGTGGGAGGTTTCTAATAGGCCAGCATTGGTTCTCAGGATACACGTAGCGATGTGCGGTGATGGTGAGCAACTCTCTGTAGATCATGTCTCGAACTTCGCGAGGCAATTGGGCGAACCGAGAGCTCTCTAGGATGTTGTCGGACATCACGGAGAAATAAGGTGTGGCTATAGGATGGTCGTAATGAGCCTTCGTCTTCAATAGCTAAAGTTTAGAGATGCAGACCTGATATTGCGGACAGCAAAGTATGTAATGGTAGACTGGGCAATTTGAAACCGGGTCTGATAATTATGTGGTCAGCAGCTTCCATTACTTATGCCTAGGAGGAAGGCTTACAAGGAACCGGGTAGAGAGCTTCGACCAAAGATAGCTGAGGCTTGAGTATCGCGTTGCATTGCTGTTGTGGCCTTGGAGCATCTTAATGTTGTAAGCACCTAGCTTTTGTCTCCGGGCCATATGAAGCTCACAAGAAGAGTTTATCGGAAGGTTTCACAAAGGACCTATCATCGGAGAATGTTGAAATACCTGGTAATATATTCCTGCGAAATACGCTATCAGGAAACAGAGGATAAAGATAGTCAGAGGCTGTGACGATGCTTGAATACTGATCAAGAGCAACAGCAAGGAGAGCCGCATAGGAAGTAAAAGAATCCGCGGAGATTAGCATGTGGGTCTGCTGCGGAATATTGGTTGGTAGCAGGATTTCGACGAGGATGTACAAGGATTTCGACGGGGATGTATATTGTATAATTGCAAATTATCTTGGCTCATGTCATTGGGTCCATGTGGATAAAATAGGAAAACAAACTTTTCGGACTATGGGCCAGTCAGCTCACAAGGATGAGTGTTATGAGACGAAGTGGATATCTGGACAAGCTGAATATGAGCTTTCACACTATAAGACACTATTACCATCGAACTCCAGAAAATCGAGTCAGTCTGTGTGTGCCAGAGACCAAATATAAACTTTCTTCGCATGCTTGTTGTCTGATGCAATAGCTACCGTAATCAGAGTGGGTGCTGAGATATCTTGGTGTGGAAAGTCATGGATAGGAGGTTACTGAATGGGCTTCCTGCATCGAGCAAACAGTCGTCCAAGAGCTTTGTGACTGTGTAGAAGCCTTATCAATGCCAGAGAGGGTTATTGCTAGCATCATCCTAGAGTGGCCTTTGTCTGAGATCGTCAGCCATAACAGCATGAGCGCGAGTTGGCAGAATCGCTGGAAAATTCTGGAGGATAAAGGGAGTCCTCTGGCCGAAAGTTGATTCCAAGTTCTCTCCAGCCCTCGCCAATCTTGTGCATATCTTTCGTACACGTACCGCCCATCCTAGTCTCCATCCAGGTCTTGTCGGTATCGTGCATATACTTCGAGTACGAGTCATCGATGAATACTGTTAACCAGACGCCACGGCCTCGGAATCCTTTCTTTTGCCGGACGTTGGAAGGTACACTGGCAAGGAGTTGCGGCTTGAGCTCCCAAATGAGAATCCCCAGTGTCGTATTGCCCGAAAAGGCTTCCACCAACATACTACGGACGTTCAATTCGAGAGACCGTATATTTACCATAGAGGCGAGTACCCGGATTTGGTCGCACCAAATTTGGGATCATATTTTCATGTATGCTCAGATCGAAAACCTCGCCCCACCAACACTTGTCATAGTATTCATTAAACAGTTCAACAACGACGCTTCGGAAAAGCGGAGCATATTTCGTGAACACCGAGGGCCTTCCCAGGCCAGGCAAGGGTGAAAGCTTGAAAGTATTGATGCCGAAGAAGATCGGTGTGGCCTCGCTGTTGATAGTCTTGCTTACTTGCAACAATGCCAGAATCGGATCAAAATATTGAAAATTATCGTCACTACCGTATTTGTTGTTGGGATATCCACCGCATTCGCCTTTTGCAATCAGGACTTGGTTGTAGACCAAAGCTTCGGCGTAGATCATGTCTCTGACCTCTCGGGGGAAATCCATGAACTTCAGCATAGTTGTTGATTCGTGATGGTGTCTGCTACCTAGGTCTGTGTGGCCTGTTAGCCTGATAAGTCCGGCTATGGTATAACGAATGCCCTACCCTGAGGTTGCGAGAAGAAATATGTCGCGGCCTGTGAATAGGTGACAACGAGATCGTCCTACACTAGATGTGTGAAAGACAGACCTATGGGCAGGTGGAGCAGAAGACTAAAATAGTGATGTTGTTGATCGTTGGTGATGGGAGGAAGAGTGAATCTTAGTGAAGACCATGAGCCTCAATAGACATTCGGCTTTTCGGTGTCAACAGAAGTCCCTTGGCGCCAGATCTTCACCATCAAATTTACCTGCTCACATTGTGAAGCCCGGAACCAGCATGACATTGATGGGGTGATCAGTGATCGACTCAGAAGACAGCCATCATAAGCAGGGAATAGCAGGGGACAGCAATTACGAAGCATTTCATTACAGCCATACTTAGACACTGGGAACACATGAGAGCGATAGAGATGTGCTACGAACGCTGGGCTTTGTGCACCATGCCAGAGTCTCCTATTGCAGAACAATCTCCGAGACCCTATGTGGCAACGGCCGTTACAGAGATTCTTTTCGCAAGCAGCTCCCGCCACCCGCCGTAGAGGATATCGTCGTCATCTGCAGGCAACTTCTTCACATACTCTGCCCCAAGTTCATCCCACTTCTCACAGATTGCCTTTCGCTCCCATTCAAAACCACCCGTTACCCGCAGCTTGAGTCGATTCCATGGCTTCCTCTCACCGCGACTCGGAGCTAGTGCAGCCGAAAGATCGGACAGGATCTGGCCGGCCATATATTTGATGGACGATGGGCTGCCCTCGTCAGAGCTTTTCCCATGGAGGCTTTCCAGATAGCCCTCCACGTACTTGATGTGAAAAGCTGCATCGCATAGCTCACTCACATCGAGCTCGACCATATCTAGGTTTGTGAATGATGGAAGCTTCCTGAGCATGACTCTCCAGAGATCCAACAGTGGCTGGATCTCCCAATGTGAACCGTACTGCCAAGTAGTGTAAAAATCAGCGGATGGTAAGTTGACCACGACACGATGGATGAGTGTAGTCTGGCTGGTGAACGGAGATGGCTTCCTCGATTCGATTTCATGAACCGCGAAGGTGTTCTTGCCGTAGAAGATTGGCGTAGCCTCGGCGTTGATTGTCTTGCAGACGTTCAATAGAGGTATCGATAGGGATTGACGTGCTAAGATGGCCAAGAGCACAAGATCTTTCCGAATGGGTTCCTTGAAACCTTCAAAATATAAGATTTGTTCGGTGACCAGTGCGTGAACGTAGATCATGTCGCGGATTTCGCGCGGGAGATATAGAAAGCGAAACATAAGAGATAAGAATATAGAAGAAGTTGTATTGCGTCTATATTGTTTTAGTGAAAAGAACAAAAATCTCTTTAATAATAGTTATTAACTACAAACACGTCTATTTTAAATTGAAGTTTTAGTTTTATTATATAATATTAAGCTAGATAAGAGATACAATATCAAGTTATTCTTTTAGTAGTTAGATTTCTTCAAAATAAAAGAAAAAAACAAAACTAAGAGCTTTTATGTTCTAGAAGAAGTTAATAGCACAAGACTTAAAAATATCTATTTAAATAATCGACTCAAGAGATACGTTAAAAGAGATAAAATCCTTTAGATCTTTACAAAATCAAAAGACAAAAATAAGAAGATAGAAGATAATTTTATAAAAAAGATAAAGAATTAATTTAGTTAAAGCAACAAAAAATTGTTTGCAATTGTTATATTGTCTCTATCTATTTATAATTATTATAATTATACAAAAGTGTAAAAAGATTTCAAGAAAAAAAAAGTTGCAATCTTTATATTTGTTTCAATTGCAAAAGCTTTATTATAGAGCTTATTAATTTATATATTTTAGGAAGAATTTACGCGCAATTGTGCAAAATAATTTATAAAATATTATAGTTTTAAGCATCGAAAAAAGAAATAGATAAAAGACAAAAATATTAAAAAGTTAAGATACTAACAATTCTGATTAATTAAAAGTAGACAAACAATATTAGTATTTGATTGTCTACTTTAATTGACTAGAATTAACAATCAAAAATTTATCTAGAAATATTAATAAAAAGCTTTAATTAAATGTTTTAATATTTTAAGAATATTTTTAAATTATAGAGAACAAGTTTTAATTATCTTTTACAAAGTATTTTTTGTCAATAAATATAGCATTATTACATGCAAGTTATATTAACTTTATATTTGCTTACAAGTTAATATATAGATAAATATTAATACAATTTCTTTGTATAATTGACAATATAAATATTGTAAATATTGATTAAGTTTATAAATAATATTTTTTTGCATTTGAAACTTTATATTTGTTAGATATTTAGATTTAGCTATTGCTCTATTTACTAAAATATAGCAACTCAATAATCTAAATTTTTATTAGTTAAATTCTTTTTTTAAAATTTATTATTTTTGTATAAATCTTCTTTTATTAAGCTTGAATTATAGTCGATTAAAAGCAACAATTACAAGATATTAATTATAATTAATTGTTTGTAAGAGAAAATTCTTAATCTTTAATAAATAATTAAGATTAAGAATTAGAATTATTATCTATATTAATAAAAAGATTTTATAAAGAGCAATAACTTGTATTTGCTAAACAAAATACAAGTCTATTTTTGATAATTTCTATACATTCTCTTTGTAGTTAGAGATTAGTTTCTTAAATTACATTATTTTAAGCGCAAAATTAACAAATACAATTGTAGTAAGCAAGATTGTAGCAACTACAAATATAATATTACAAGCTTATTTAAGTTATATTAGTAGTTTAAATTCTATACGCTACAAGCAAATCTATTATTATACTCGATATGCTCAAGAAGCAAGCATTCTAAGTATAATATTTAATATACTTGATAAGCAAATATTGCAAGCAACTATATTTGCTATATTTAATAAATAAGCAAAACAAGCAATCTATATCTTCTTAGTATATAGAAACTAGAAACGCGACTCTTTTATAAATTGTATTTAACTTATGTTAAGTCTTAATTTACTATTACAACTACTAAGCTATATTCTCTTGTTATTAAGTAATTATTTGTCTAATCTAAAAATATTTACAAATCTCTTTAATAGTATAATTTTCTCTAATATCTTTTACAGAAGTTATAGCATAATACTTTAAATATTCTAAAAATATCTATATTAGATTAACGCATTTCTATTTCGAGTACTAACTTAATAATATTATATTAATTCTCTATTAATAAAGACAACAAAGTAAGAATTAACAAGTCTAATATCTATTATAGAAATCAAATCGATCTAAAGAACTAACTTATGCAAATAGATATTTACTTTATCTTCTATCCTATTTTAGCAAACAAGAAAACAATTTTTGTATTTATAATTTTTAAAGAAAGAGCTCAATATTAATTTAAGTTAAACTTACACAAGTATCTAAAAAACTATAACAAAAATTCTTGTACAATATTTACAAACTTCGATAATTTTAAAAGAAAGCTCCAAAGAATCTTCGAAATATCTAACAAAAAAACAAATTGCAAAAAGAACAATTTAATATCTAATTTAACAAATTTCTATAGTAGACTATGTAATACAATTTCAAAAGTATATAAATTTTATCGAGTAAAATAATATTGTATTTATAATAAGATTTTAACAAGATTTTAAAAACAATTTTAAAAACAAAATTATACGCAATAGCAAATCTATTAGCAATATATTTAATCTTATTAAAGTAGTTATCGATCTTAACAACAAACTATATAAAAGAGCTATAAAGAAGCAATACAATTAATTGTATAAAAGAATAGAAATCTTCTTTAAGTTAACAATTAAATATTAACAAAAAAAATCTTGTTTTAATTAGAAGTATAATAATTTAGACTATTATAAGTTTGCATCTATAGAATTAAATTTTATTTAACAATACAAAAAAAAGAATTTTAGAAAAAAGAAAAATAACAAATTTTAGAAAATATATTATTTATATAGCAAATCGAATTACTTTGCAAGAAATTGTCGATTATAAAACTTAATAGATTGCTAATAGATTAATACTATATTAAGAGAGATATTTAATAGTTAAAACAATATTAGAAAGCAAATCGATATAGAGATAAATATTCTTAAAACTAAATTAAACAACAACTACTATCTAATAGAGAACTTAAATTAGTTATAGAAAATTCTAGATAAAATATTATTAGACAAGATATTTGTATTTATGCAAAAAGTTAATTAAGTACTTTAGAAAACTATTAAGTTTTATAGTTTAGTTATTAACTTAAATAAAAAGTATAACTAAAAGAACTTTTATAAATATATAGAAGATATTATAAATTATCTCGAGACTTTAACTAGTTTATCGAAGATTCTAAACAAATGCAAAAAGAAATTAAAAAGCAATATTATTATAGAAAAAAATATACTTGATATTATTATAAAATAATTAAATTTTACAATATATATAGATTTTAGTTAAACAACTTATTATAACAATTTATGCTAAACTTATTTAGAAGCAATGAATAAAGTTAACTAATTTTCTAGAAAATTAAAATTAGTAATTTAGCAATAGAAAAAAGCTTAGTATAGATAGATGCTTAAAGCAAAAGTTATAACACAAAAGCAGAAAAAAGTTTAAATTTTTTAATTAAAAATATATTAGAGAAATGCAATATATTAGCTTAGCAATAGCAACTAAATTTAACAACGCACGCATAATATTTTATTATATTAGTTAAAATTAATAGTTATCGATTTATAGCAATAATCAATTCTAATATAATAGATATTTTTATAATTAAAGTTCTTGTAGAAAGAGAAAAATATTCTATTTAAAGAAAGTCTAATATTTACAATCTAGTAATTATAGATAAAAATTTGTTATTTGCAAAAAATAGAAAAGTAAATAAAAAAACAAAATTACTATCGATAGTTATTTAGCAATATTACAAGAAACTAATTTTTAATATAGTAGAAATAATTACTTATAATATTGTTCTAGAAATATTTTAATTAAAGCAACACAATTTAGAAGTTAACTAAAATATACAAGTACTTGGATTTGCGCAATATAATTACGCAATTTATATTTAATTTATATATCGACAATATTCGATAATAGATAAAAATTTAAATCGAAATTCGATTACAAGTAGCAAACTTATATTTTTGCAAAAAAAGAATCTAATAAAGTTTAACTTAATAGATATTAACAAAGATTAATTAAATTATAAAGTTAAAATAAATAAAGAAAATTGCAAATTTTCTAAAAGTTCTAAACTATCTAATATAATAAGAGAATTGCTAAAGTATATATTACAAATATACAATAGTTAAAAGTATCTATTTTAGAAGAAAAAAATAATCAAGATTTTATCTAAATATTAATTATAAAATTACAAGATTAGATTTAAATTAAACAAGCAATTTATATTTAAATTTATATATATTTTATTCGAAAAGAAGTTAGAAATATTTCGCAAATATTTAACAAAAAAGAAAAAATTTATTAAAAAATTTTAATTATAGATAGAATACTCGATTCTTTTTGTATTTAAAAAAAACAAAATTCTTTATCTATATATTAATTATCGAAAGCTAAACAATATTATAATAAAAAATCGATATTTACTACTTAATATTAGCAAGTTTTAAAATTAATTGTTTGAAACAAAGTATTTTATTGAACTAAATTTACAAAAAATATACAATTAAATTAGAATAAAGATAGAAAAGAAATAAAAGACAACTTTTTGTATACAATATAAATTATATAAATATACAATAATATTGTTCGAATTTACAAATATTTTAATAATATATTATAACAATATTTAAATTAATTTGTTATAATATATTTAAACAATATTATAATTTACTTAAATATTTTAAAAATGCAAAAAAAATTGATTAAGTATTAGAACAAAAAACAAAAAACAATATTTTAACTAAAAAAGAAAAATGAAATATATCTTTTTATAAAAAATCTTAAAATAAGAAAGTTAAGTAAAAAATTAAATTATATTAAAGTCAAATTGTTTCTTATTAAGAAGATAAAAAAATCAGTTAATTAGAAACTCGACTTGTCTAAAAATGTTAAAATATTTTTAGTATTCTATATCTTATTGTTAAAATTAGCAAATTTAATTATATTTTTATAGAATATATTTTATTTCTATTTATAGAAAGAGAAACAATACAAGATTAAAAAAATTTATAATAGAAAAATTAGAAATATCTTATTAAGTAAAAAGAATATTCTATTTTAAAAAATATATAGAAGTTAGAGAAAAATTTTAATTATTATTAAAATTTTCTAAGAAAGTTCTATTAAAGTTAGATAGAAAAACAATAGTTTAATTTTAATTAATCGAAAGTTAAAATTGTTCGAACAATATATCGAACAATAACTTAGAAATCTTTGTAACAAACTTAGCAAAATATTCTTTATTTATCTCTAGATTGTCGATATTTTTCTACTCTATTACAATTATTTTTTTCTTTTTATTTTCTAGAAATTTAGTTGTTTTTTTAAGCAACTTAGCTTAATATGCGCTTTGCGTATTTCTTTCTTTAAGCGTAATTGTTTTTTGTAAATTTGTTTTATCGAAATAGAAAAAATTGTTATATTATAATTATAACTCGATTGCACACACTTTATATACTTTTTAGAATTATTGCTTATATAATAGAACTTATTAAATATTGCACAATTGCAACAAAAACATATTGCTAAATATACAAAATCTAGAGCGTCGAAAAAATCTTTCTTACAAAAAAAAGAATTTTTGATATTAATTTTTCTTAAAGACATTGTAGAAAGATATTAAATTTTCGAGACAAAAACTCTAAAAAAGAGAAATAGTATTACAAGCTTATTTAAATTATATTAGTAATTTAGATTCTATATGCTACAAACAAATCTATTATTATATTTGATATACTCGAGAAGCAAGTATTCTAAGTATAATACTCGATATATTTGATAAGCAAGTATTGCAAGTAATTATATTTGTTATATTTAACAAGCAAGCAAGACAAGCAATCTATATTTTCTTAGTATATAGAAACTAGAAACGCGACTCTTTTATAAATTGTGTTTAACTTATTTTAAGTCTTAACTTATTGTTACAACTACTAATTTACACTTCTTTATTATCAAGTAATTGTTTGTCTAACCTAAAGACGTCTACAAATCTCTCTAATAGCATAATTCTCTCTAATACTTCTTACAAAAGTACTAGCGTAATATATAACTTTAAATATTGTATTCTTAAATATTTTAGATTTATATTTAAATTAAATTACAAAAAATAGTTATTCGATCTATAGAAGACAACTTAATTATTAGAAATAGTATTTATATTTAAATAACAAATATTTTAATTTAACACAACAAAGTTACAAGAAACAAGCGAAAAAATATCTAGAAAATATTCGAAATAGAATTCTAAATACACTAGAAATAGCTAAAAATCAAATATAAAATCTAAATTATATTTTAAACTAATATATATTTTGAGTAGTTAGATTTATTACAATAATAGTAAATATATTTATTACTATAAATATAAAGATCGATTGCAATTCTATATTAATTATTTCTAAATTTATAATTTATATTATATATAAAGTTTATTTTACAATAATAGTATTTAATTCGATTAAATTGTTGCTTGCTAATTAATTTTAAAAACAAAACAATTAAAATTATATTTATTTCGAATAGCAAAATTAAAAATTAAAAATTAAAAATTAGATATTTGTCAAAATTAGTTCTAATAATAAAAATTAAAAACTCTTGAAAATAATCAATTTTATAAATGTTTTCGATCTATTTTATTTATTTATTTAAACTTGTTATTTTCTTTATATATATAGCAACTTGTTTTACAAATATATTTTTAAGTTTAATATTTGTTAAAATTGTTGTTTTTTAATTCTATAAATCTACAAAAATAGAATAATTTGCTGCTTTCTAAAAAAATATCTATAAGTATAATAATTAAACTAAAAAAAATATAAAAACTAAATATAAAAACAATTAAATTGTTCGAATATATAGACAATTAGTTATTTATATTAAGATTTAAAATAAATATATATAATCTCTTAAAGAATTGCGAATAAATAGATATTATAATATATAGAATTAATTTAAAATTAACAAACAATTTGTGTACAATTAAACTAAGTATTGTACTATATTCTTAAAATATATATATACAATATAGAAAAAATAAACAAGTTAAATAATACTTTTTTTGTATTGTTTGCAATTTGTTAGCAATTCAAATTACAATATATTATAGAAATCTTTCGAACTTTTAAAATATAGTAATATCGAAATATTAATATATTGTCGAGAAATTGTTAATTGACTATTGTTGAGTAAAATCTTGTATTAATTGAAAAGTATATATATTTGTATATAAATACAAACATAAAAATCGATATTTACGCGTTTTCCGATCTAGACGTGTGATAAAGATGCTCGAGCCCTGCGACGCTACAGATTATCACCCGGCCCGAGACAATAAGCGATCACGGATTTCTGCGGTCAGCCTTGTTGCGGGACAAATCCCCGAGCCTCCTGGACACGAACTTGGGGTGTCGAAGCCCATTCGTTGATTCTGTTGAATGCCCGCTCGATTGCCGGTATAGCGACCTAAAGTAGGCAGGGAATGCATTATCATAGCCCAATCGTAATGTTGACCGGAGCGCTGATCCCGCCCGTAACACCCAAGCCTAAAGTAAGTAAGTACCGACTGCCGCTGTGGTCACGTCATTGCGTGGTTCTCTTATGCCGAGAACACACTAGCCTTGTGTGTCCTCAATCCCAGCTTCTCGATCCTTTGTTGTTTTCAGCTTTTCGGCTTTACGGCTGATCCATTCTCTGCAAGCTGTGCCTCTTTCTCGTAACATATTTTAAAATCTGATTCGTGCGATTCCCCGAGATTTTGCTCATGGTGGGCAGTAGCCGTGCCGCAATGTTACATTGATTCCCCCCTTCCCCAATCGAACGCATGTACGAAGGTTGTCATCACTGAAATTCGGGAGTATTCCTTTGGGGGAAGGATGCATTAACGTCATGTAGCATGGTAATCCCGGGATTGGTATCCAATAGTAGTCAACGACCGCGTTGGTGCTCATCAGGATTCTCCAGTCGATCGCTTTGCCTTAAGCGCACCACCCAGAATGAAAACCAAGGCGAGGCTGAGAACAAAAAACACGTAGCACCAATGTGAAGGTGGTGGATAATGCGACGGGGGTGGACACTTGGAAGGCGTGTCATTGGCGATTGAGAAGAACTGAATGCATCTGTGCCACGAACGCACCACCCAAGCAAGATTACCAGGCAAGGCTGAGAACGTAAGCACCAGGTACTAAAGTGAAGGTGGTGGACGCTTTGGAGATTTGGTCGATATGAATCGACTTCTACCCTGTCCAGCGCACCATTTCCCAGCCCATCGCCAGCCTTGCCGAAGAATCTTCGGCCTTCCTTGAACCAACACGTAGGATCAAGAACCCTGGACTTCTACAAAGAGTCTATCAATCCATTCGGGGGAGTATGTGAGAAACATGAGCAGCTCAGGACCACCACCCCATAATGGAGATGAGAACCGTCAAGGAGGAATCCTGGCAACAACATTCATAGTCACGATTATAGCATGTGTGGCTGTAGCTTTGCGAATGGGGACTCGAATGTGGATTGTCCGTAGCGTCGGCTGGGACGATTATACGATTCTGTTGGCAGCATTCGGCATCATAATCGGCAGTGGGCTTGTCGTGGTACAAATCCACTACGGTCTCGGAAGACACAAGCATTACCTTACCGAATGGCAATACATCGAGTTCGAGAAATACTCGTACGGGGAGTGGATTCAGACTTTTCAAACTTTGATGTTCAATAAAGTTTCTATTTGTCTTTTCCTTCTCCGGATTCCCGTCGAAAAACAGCACATACGACCCATTCAAGGTACAATAATCGTTCTTGTTATCAGCAACATCATCCTTACCTTGCTGTGGATTTTTCAATGCAATCCAATCGCAAGCTCATGGAATAAAAAAACCCCGGGGAAATGCTTTACCGATGCGCAATTATCGAGGATTATCATCTCTCAGGCTCTGATCTCAATCATCTCCGACTTTCTGCTAGCTCTCTTCCCCATCGTCCTTCTCTGGAAAGTTCAGATAGCGCCACGTATCAAGGCTGGCTTGTGTGCACTGATGGGTCTTGGTCTAATGTATGCTTCGCCTTCTTCTATCCTTGTTTTAAACCTCTACTAATCTAGCTTGTCCGAACAGCACTGCTGCGTGCTGTATAGTTCGCACCATCCTTAACTGGCAGAACGTGAACGCAGACTCGACCTGGGAAAGCATCGACAATTGGTACTGGCGCTCTTGGGAAGTGTGCATTGGGATCACTGCGGCTTGTATTCCAGCGCTGCGGCCTGGCTATAAGACCATCACCGCGGGCATTACCTCTTATATCTCTCATCGGTCTCAACACAAAGCCAGCGATATTGCACTCATCAATACTGGCGACCCATCCCACGATCAAGCACACAATCCCAAGCAGAATGCCCATGCACAGGCTTCGTCCGACTCAGCCTTTGGAGCGGCGGCACAAGCGGCTTCAGCCGAAGCAGATCGCTCGAAAGCGCATGGAGCTGGCGAGAAAGGGTTTGCATTGAACAATCTGCCAGGGGACAAGAAGACCGTGGACCAGGGAATCAAGAAAATTACGAGAATTGATGCTAAATCAACGAGGGCATATGAGAGTCAGAGAAGCCTAGAATTGGGAGACATAGAGAGGGGTTTTGGTAATAGAGACTTTGTCTAGGGACGACTAGAGTGAGGAAGTTACTAACGAGTCGGAATTGGTCTGGCTTAAGGCACTACGCATGGTTGAATATGGCTTGAGGGGGTCTGGGTTGTTTCGGGACGCAAGGTTGAGGCGTAAATCCTGATAATGGACGGTCTCTTGGGGCCTGTCTTCCTTTCTTTTTACTTCTATGTTTCTTCTTCTTCTTCTTTTCTATGGCTCTAATGCGAATTATTACGGAAGGCTTTGATTACATACCTTCAGTGCAACACAGGCTTGGCATTTTCGAACGCCTTGCTCAAGTAGTTTTAAAACCAGTATGAATGGGTATTGATCGATCCCGATAACTACTATTGAGCCGTATACCCACCATCGATAGTCATTGGTAGGCCTGTCACATAAGCCGCATCATCACTCGCTAAGAAGACTGCGCATTTAGCCACATCCTCCGCAAGCCCCCAGTCACCCCACGGAGTCATCGAATTGATCAGTTCTCTTGTCTCCTTGTCTTCATAGATTGGGGCTGTCATGGGCGTTTTGAGATCTAGGTTTTCGTTAGCTGTATTGCCTAGAGTTTCAAGATTAAACGGAGAATAGAGGGAACAAGAGAAAACCGAAGGGAGGGAGAAACTCACACCCCGGACACAGCGCATTGCAGTGGATTTTATCCTTCCCGTACTCAACAGCAATTTGCTTCGTGAGAAGGACCACAGCTCCTTTAGAGGCACAGTAGGCACCCGCGCTCGGTTGCAAACCCACCAGACCAAGCATAGACGCCGTGTTGATGATCCATCCTCTATGGCCTGAGGAGGGAAGGTCTTGAGACAGGAACTGCGCGATAGCGTATTTGCATCCAAGAAAGACAGAGCGGGAATTTACTTTCCTGGAAGGGAGGGAAGAGATGAGTAATGAGCCGGACACGCTCGAAGGATAGGAGCAAGAATTAACGCGGATGGTATCTGCTTACATGACAAAATCCCACGTTCCTTCATCCATTTCGTGGATTTTTCCCGCCGCCTCCGTACCCCCCGTACCAGCATTGTTGACCATTCTACCGCGTTCCGTCATTTCAGCCTCAAAGAACCCCTTGCCCAGTACAAAAAACGAGAGAGAGCGGAGCACTCACACGTCCAAACGCCCTCCCACCTCAACCGCTCTTTGAACCAACATCTTCATATCCTCCGCTATCGTGACATCGGCCTGGACGTATACTGCTTTTCCTTCTCCATAACGCTGGCAAATTAGCTCATGGGTGGGGATAGTGGCTTCAGTGATACCCCAACTACCGCGTGGGGAGGGGCGAAGGTCGGAGCAGATTATGGGAGAGGCGCCGTTGGCGGCGAAAGCGAGGGCGATGGCGCGGCCGAGGCCAGAAGAGGAGCCCGTTACGATAGTTACGCGGGAGTCAAGGCGAGTAGAGAGTAAAGGTATGGTCATGATGGGCGTAAAAAGCGTTAGGGTTGCGGGGTATAGAAGGCCCTGTGCTTGGAATTAGCAGGTACTTGTTCAGTCCCCATATTGATTTGAATTGGCCATCAAAGCTCCTACTTACGCAGTGAGTCTTTCGAGCGTCTATCCTCGATCTCGACTGCTTTGACTTGAATTCAAGAATTGGGAGATTGACCCTATGTAGCTTGACGGGGCTGAACGAGCATTATGCCGCAGTAAATAATGACATGCTTAGTACTTTAATGGAACGTAGAATATGATTGGCCGAGTATTAACAAACGACTCGCGTGGAAGTGGATGAATGTCCCGCTAGTCATGTCGATCGGAAGAGATGCGATCAATCGAAACGCCGGGTTTCTTAATGAAACTTATTGAAGGGAAGGAAGTACGTTCTAATGGCACAGATCTCACCACTCGATTCCAAGCCCCGATCGCTCACATGGCGCTAGATGACATGGACACCTGCTGCCTGCGGGCGGACGGGGCGAGCAGTGCCATTGATCACTGAAAGGAGAGAGATAACACCGATCGGCCACTGGGAATTTGAACGCAACAAGAGACAGGTTGCGCAGCTTTATTCAATACGATTATTCAATTGCTTTTGCGGGGGCTAGTCGTAGGGCTGCATCGTACTTTACATCAAGCGTCGGAGTGTTATTCGCCCGTGCCAAGCAAGCTCGATTGAGCAATCGCGGGAATACCCGCGTTCTGAACATCAAAATTTGAAGATTTTTTAATTCTCTCTACATTGTTGTTTCACGCAATGCGCCACCACGAAAGTTGTCGCGATAACTATATTGTTTGTAAGACTCGCTCTACGCTTTCTTTTGACGTCAAAATCGTAACAATCGAGTCGCTTTTGATAGAGATAAAGTAGAAAAAGAAATTAAACTAGTTGTTCCGGACGTCAATTGAATTATTTTGAATTGAATTACTATTCAAATTTTGAATAGTGATTCAATTGACGAACATTACTTGTTCGGGCAAGTCGTATTTATGCTTTCCGACCACATCCAACTTGGTAATCCATCAATTGAATAATCGTATTGAATAAAGCTGCGCAACCTGTCTAAGGCAACGAGGCAACCAGGCAACTAACGTCACACGCATACCGTTCATGCATGCATGACATCTCTTGCTTGTTCCTAGAGGTGGGTTGCTTACTTTACACAACAGGCGGAGATCCCACCCGATGTTGTGTTGCATAAAAATATCGGAGTGGCTTGAGGAGCGTAGGGGAACTGTTTGCTGCTTATTTGTCGCTACTTTGGTTACAGTTTATCATCCCGAAGCTACCCTTTCCCTACGTCTTAACCCTGGCCAGAATATACGTCCGTTTCACGCTTTGTCCGTTTCGTGCGTCGACATCTTCGTACGTCGTTCATTTACAGTACCTTAGGCACCCGCAGGCCACAGCGGATGGAAAGTTCCCGCTAGCGCGAACTAAAGCTTGGCATCAGTAGTAACGATCAATAAAGTAAAGTAGGTTAGAGTGTTGCGTCCGTGTCATGCCTGCATGGCAAGATTTTCACCCACACATGCCTTGAGCCGAGCAAATTCGATGACTGTTGTGATGAGGCTGGAAACAAGTTTGGAACCCAAAGATGGTGCTGGCAATGACAAGCACGAACCTGTCTCATGCGACCTTGCGATATTCTCCCGCCTCGAAAAGTCTGCACTCACTGCGAAGTAGTCCGAAGGGGCTTGTGAGCTTGGCTACGTCTAAGGTAAGGCAACCTTCCGTTGATTTGTCCGTTGCTCGTTCCCTTGATGCTATGCACACGCTTACGCCCTTGGTTATTTCTATTAATTCCCAATACTTCCACGTACCACAGCGAACCAGAGCGCAGTCACAACGCATTTCCATCTAGGCCTGCTAGCCCTGCAGTGTGACCGCAAAGAATCCATCTACGTTGGAGAGTCAATCTCGGAAATGGGCTTGACGTAGTTCATGGGACTACCGTCGCCGCGGTTGATCATGTCCGACTTGGAGTAATCCATCGCTCCAGCGCCTACTATATCCGATATTGACTCAGCGTACCTCATGGGGTCCTGGGTTGATCGTTGATTTGTCCGGCTTCATGGAATGGTGGCAAGACCAAGTGTTCTACCATTTGTCTATCTCCCTACATTGACGACTTGACAAGCACTAGCGTTAGGAAAGTGGGGACACCCTCCGACTCCCTAGAATCGTCTCTGGAAAGCTACACACCCTGAGACTCTGTATTAACTCGAATGTCGTATAAATCTCGAGGTCTATGACGTGCTTGATACACCGTCAAAGATTCATGGCAGTATGAGAAAGGCCCGAAGAAGTGTTCTCATCAAAGAGGCAACAGACAAAGGCGTGCGAAACATTTCATGATGCTATCATCACGAGACGATGCAGGTTCGATGGGAAGAGTAACAACACTTCCGAGAATGTGCGAAAAGGGTTGATGGAAACGTGCGATTGGACAACATTCAGAGAGAAATTCTTCTCCAACTCTGAAGCACCAGCCTCAGAATCTTTGGGACGAGCTTTAGCAGGGCGAACTCAAAGCCGAAATGCATCACGAAAGCGATCATCAAGCTCACTCCGGATGGTGCCTCCACCAGCGAAGAGATCCTGCTCAAGCTTTCGGTCAAGAGATTCGCAGACGCCTACCCATAATCGCTGTCGTTACCACTGCGAGTCGCATGATGCTACACCATGTATTACGGTGAATCCTTAGCCATTTGCTCAGACATACACTCGATCCTCTCTTCCTCCTCCCATTCGTCTTCGCCATAGCCTAGTTTTATTCAGTATCTCAGCTTTTCCATGCGGTAGAGATCATCCTACCTGATTCTATGACGTTGCAGCCTCCGTATCCTCTCGCGTCGGGATGACTGCATTTGCGTTCTTTGAAGATCTCGGTTTTAATTTCTTCGGAGCCATCGTGGTCCCGGACTTTGGAAGTACGATGGACATCATAAGCTCCATCGCTGTCGACAGAGGTAGCCTCGTGCTCCAAACACCAGTCGAGATGTCCCGCAATAAAGCAATGCGTGTCAAGACTTTTGTCGCAGTATTCAGCGGGGCTGTGAAATGTAAGCATCTCCATGAAAGGGTTCTTGACCACATGTACCATGTTTGCGCATGCATTACAGTCTCAATATCATCGACCGCCTGGTGCATGCGCTCTCTCCGATCCTGTTCCTCTTCTTTCATCTGATGCTTGATATTCGGCATTACAGTGCCACCTCGATCTATAGTCAAGGAAGAGGAAGACGAAGAATGACTATTTAGAACGGATTGTTCTGTACGGATTATTGTGGCCGTTAAGAATAGTTTTGATGGCCGCAAATCTTATACAATCATTGAGCGACCCGTGGCGCCCTGTCAGTGAGAAGTGTCATGCACTCCACGCGCTAGACTGCCACGAAGTACTTACTTATGCAGCCTTCCTCTATCTAAGACCGTGCGCCAAGTGACCTAGGTCTGCTTGCTATGCGTATGTATAAACCCTCTCGAAACATTGCACCAATGAGTCCTCAAACGTCTTTCGGAGTTTCAGATTCCAAATCTACGCTACCAATAAGCACACTCTGAGAGAAGTATCCGAAGAAACGTCGATCAAGTCTTTCTAATATCTGGACATGCGTTAAGTGGAGCCATACGACTGTCGAACATATATCGAAATCACGATTTCACCGGCGTTCATACCTTTTTCTTCTACAGTACAAATGTGGGTCAGAGTATAGAGGCGAGACTGGGGTCTATTTCGAATGCAGTGGTAGTGGTGGGATAGGCCGGCAAATGCAGTAGATGCCAGGGTGAGTGAAGAAGGTTTTTTGTACCTCAGTTTGGAAATAATATGGAAGTATTGTGTTCGTTACAACAGTAGGTTTCATGCAATTGGGTTCCTACGTTATAATTTCTCTATATGAGGAGCACTGGATTCATTATTTATCAATCCCATCCCATCCCATATCATCTCTTCTTTCCCCTCCATCCTTCCTTCCCTCCATCAATCCCCTCATCCATCCATTCATCCATCCCCTTATCCACCCTCATCCCCTGAACAAATAATCGAGGCGAGCGTTGCTGGTTGTTCAAATATATCTGTTCCTTACCTTTTGCGGAAGAGTATCAGGGCACCGTCTGGAGATCCTCCTCTGTGTAAATCTTCCCATCCGACTCGCCATCCCTCGAAAGCTTATACTAGGAATCATGAAGGATCCCGTAGATCTTGTACGGTTTTGGGTTTACGCTACGAATTCCTTTGGGGTAGACGGTATCCTTTATTTCATAGAGTGCGATCTTGTGGGGCTGATGGATCCATTGGGTCTGGGGAAAGGGTTTGAAATCAGAGTGCGAATTGGTGGAATAGGGTGTTGCTCTTGCTTCGTGGAAGAGCGGTGTGATGGGATCCAACGTTTTCAAATCATCGACGGCGACAGCAGTGGTTGATTCCATCGAGTCTATGGAAGCCTTGAATGTATCTCCTGATCATATTTGAGGAAAGAGATGGTATTGGGTCTGCTACCTTACGTGTTGCAATGCATTTGATCATTGTATAAATGCTGTTTCAACATTCTTCCGACTGGAGAACTGATATTCTGTGGCGTCCTATGTACAGGATATACTGAAGGGACACTCCATCCCTGTTAACGCAATATGGCGAATCCGTCGAAACTCCTTGCTTAAAGTAACATAGTACTGTTTCGAACTCGATGAACCATTGAATCCTTCGTAGACTACACCATAATCCATGATAGCGATGTTCTACCATGCATCCGCCTCGTTACCAAACACATCATCATCACCGTTCCAGTCCTCGTCCCCACTCAGCTCTTCGTCAAGGAAATCACTCTCGCCCAGCTGCTCCTCCGTAGGGCGGAGGTTATCGATCAAGATGCGTACGGTGTCACACATACCCTGAATGAATGGCTCATTGCTACTAACGGCGTGCTGTGATGTCTGGTCTTGACTAGTCAAGCTTGTGTCGTCGTCGATCGCTGAGTCTTCACTCGATGACTCGTCATTTGAGCCTTTTGCACTGTGGCGGCGGCAAACTCGGTGACGGCGGTGGTGGTTTGAGTTCGAAGAACATGACGTCTCGCCATGTTGTTGTAGTCGGGTGCTTCGACGCTTCCGGACAAGAGGTTCGTCTGAGGATTCGCTCTCGCCTGCCTCTGGGGTGGCTTCATATTTTCGCTTTTGCCGAGCATTCGATGACTTTCCAGCACGGCCCGGATTTCCGAGAAGCACAGGATTGTCTTTCGCGAAGGAAGGCACGATACTCGGCTTGGCATCAACAGATCTTGCTTGCTTCGATTTGTAGGCTTTGAAGGTAGCAATCGACCTGAGATAAGGGTTTGGTGGTGGAGAGACTCTAAGAAAGACTTTATGGAAGGTCGCAGCCCATCGATCTCGAAAGCTGACTCGTTCGCGCCAACCGCTCTCGTTGAGGCTCGCTTTGATATTGAGGTAGCGAAGGCACGGCAGATGAGGAGCGGCATCCATCAACGAACGGAAGAAGGTCTCCGCTACGTCGTTATCCCATTTGCGCAGATGCAGCAGCTCGATCTTCTGCAGAGACGAAGGCCATGTGGGTATTTCGTGAGGTTGCAGGAGAGACTCGAACTGCGGATCAGAGTCGGAAAACGTTGAGTGTGAGTCGTAGTAAGTTAGGTCCATACTAAGGGATTCAAGTATAGGGCAGGACCTAGCTAAGTCGACCAAGAAGGACAGATTCAGAGCCTTGTTGTGGTCAAGAGTCAAACGGCGAATGGACTGTCCATGAGAGGTTAGAAACGCAGCCAAAGTCTTCGCATTGACTGCACATTCAGTGATACCGATTAACTGAAGGCCCTGAGGTAGCATTGGCAGTAAGGTAGCATTGGCAAGAGGTGATGCTGCCAATTGCAATTCCTGTAAGTCTGGGAGAGCACCTATCGCTGACGCAAGGAATTCTTCTGACATTTTAGAGTCCAATTTAAATGTACACAGACGTGAAATCGTCAACTTGGTAATGCGTTGAAATGATAGAGTCTCATGGCATCTCTTCAAGGCGGAGTAGTCCTCTGCACCCAGAAAAGCCGCAGTGACAACATTCCACTTCCATTCCTGCAATTGCAATCGGTACTGCTTGAGAGCGATGAAGATCGTATGGAGCACCTGTGTAGCTTTAAGCTTGGGCATTTGGAAAGAGGATTGGCGCCACTTTGGGAAGTCAGTACGTAGGGCGAGGTCAATGCCGCGCAGCTGAGGTGTGACCGCAAGTAATTCTCCTACGTCAAGTGAGTCCTGGCCCTTGTATTTCCGAAACAGTGTGTCCAAAGCTTCGAAGTCCAAATACTTGACTTTTGAGCGATAGTTGAAGGTTGAGTGATCATCTTGCCCTTGGAGATGCAAAAGCAGGTCGCGAGCCCGAGAGGGAGGTGAAAGTGGCGGAGCGTAATATAGCACTGAGAGCGCTGGCTCTGCGAATGATCTGCATACAAGCGCCGTACGCATAAGCCACCGGGTCGAAGATGTGGGAATGAAGACCTCCGTAAACAATGGGCGAGATGCATGAAGGAAGATCTGGTATAGGATGTGGTACGGTAATGTGTGCCATAGAGGGATTCGACCCCTCGGAACAGGGGCTTTTAGAGTCCCACCAATGTCGCACTTGCTCCGACTTTCGCTTGTTCTGGTCTTTTTCATTCGAGAGGTAGACAAGCCAGCGTCGGTGGCTTTTCGTTTCCTCGACGTACTCTCGGAGGTGCGTAGTGACCGGACAGGTCTCCGTGGGCGCCGTTGTCGCCGTGGCGGAGAGGAGGCAGCTTGGTAGTCTTCTGAGCCATCGTCTGAATAGTATCCTTCTGACTCGGTCGAGTCTTCACGGTAGGATTTGCGGCTTTGTTGCCGTTTCGTCGGTCGACCTGCAGCCTGCTGGGAACGAGTACCAGGAGCCATGCGTCACAGAACCTGGTAAGAGGTTTGATGTACACTGGTAAGATAATTGCATGCGCGATGTTTATGGATGCATGGCCACCGAGAAGTGTAAGCTTGAGGCACATGTTCGTAACTTGACTCATTGGGATGATTGTTGAAGCCTGCGGGATCAGATTAGATAAGATGGCTTTAGCGCTTTTCACATGTGTCGCCGCTTGGCGGTTTGTTCCGCAGTTCACGCCTACCTCAACAATAATTCGATGCGTTGAAAGGCTTCTTCGAGACCGGTAGAGGTCGCAAGTAATACATTGATTGATAGTGACTAATGAATTGCCACGAGCTAGATCAACAAGCGCAATGTAGATGCACTCAGTTCCAATCCCAAGCTGGGTTCCAACAATGACCAAATGATCCATAAGGAATATTAACAATAGTAGGCCATGGGGATCTGTTCAGATGGTGCCTCCTTCATGTCCAATTGGCGCAGAAAACCGCCCTAGATGAGTCTACAGACATGCCATAGTCAACGCCTTGAAGCATGTCCGAGATTTGTTTCTTGGAGACACCATATTCTCGCGAGAGATGCAGTGTGAGCGTTGGCTCCTGGGTATCCATCATGACTATTTGTAGATTCCGATGATGTGGCGAGCGTCATATCGTAGAAGATGATGAAGATCGTTCCAAGAATACTACTGCAGACGCCGATCATGTGCGAGGACTTATATATGCGGCTCGGGTGAGGATGGTTTCAGGAGGCGCCCCAAGTGTTTAATTTCCCAAGATTGCCCCAGCTCCCACCACCCACGAACAACCCGGTTGGCCAGGGCTTCCCTTTCTCGTTTCCTTGCGTCCGTGTCTTCTCCATCATCGTCGTCGCTACCTTCTCTTCTCGTTGTCGCTCTTTGTCAAGTTCACTTTTTCGCAAGAGGGGATCCGTCACTGTGCCGAACGACGTTGCCCTGCCGATCACTGCGCGTTGTCTCGGGAAGGAGCCAGCAGACGATCACCTTACACCACAGCTCCGCATACATTCACATACAGAAGGCAGGCCAATCGGCCAGCCGAGCCCCTTCACAGTCCTACGCGATCGCACCCTTCATCTCGCACTCTCCTCTCGAGACATACGTCACCTGTCGTAAGCTAAATAGCTTTGTTCGTGCGTGGAGTATAGGGAACAGCGGCTGGTTCAGGAGAGTCTCTTGTTACCATGTCGCAATTCGGCAAATTTCATGTCCGCCATTCCATGATCCGGCTCAAGCTGAAGATCACTGTACTGACTCGATGTTGCGCATAGAACTTCTGCCGGGACTCCACACTCCCAGTCTGCAATGTACGTCCTTCACCCCGAACAATGAGCCCAAGGCCAGATACCATATGCGCTCTACAGCCCCCGATTCCATAGCTAACCAGCCACTAGCTCTTTAGCGAATCGAGAGTCCGGGGCAATCCAAGTGGCTTTGGGGGATGTTTACTCACTGGCATACCGCTCAGCAATGGGAGACATTTGGAGAATCTGGGTACGAAGCACAGTCAAGATTTGCGGAACTTGCTTCCTGACACATCTAGGCTCAATCGTGTTATGCGGTCTGGCCATTGTCGCGACACTCGGGTTGATATGGAGATCGGAATTGAAGAAGGCGGCTGTCGGCCGAAGGTGCGCAGGAGAGAAATCGGGTCGGGTATGGGTACTGACGTAGGCGTAGGGAATTTCAGCTCTTCCTCCTGGGGTACATCATCATTGAGATCTGCGAGATATTCACAGTTGGGGGCTTTCCACTCGAAGAGAATGTCAGGCTAGTACGTGGTTCTACCCCGATACTCGTCGGATGCTGCTAACACCCTATCCAGGGTTTCACTGCCGTCCACCTGGGCGCGATCGTTGCGACGTTATGGGTCCTCTTCCTGAATGGCATCGTCGGTTATCAATTTGTGGACGACGGCACACCACTCTCGCTAGGCTTGATCCTGATCTCGGCGATAGCGTTGTTTGTCGGCACCGGCTACATAGCGCTTGACACCGCTCTCAGCTGGACAGGACACTTCAATCCGAGCCTAAGCGCACCGAACCTAAACTACGGTCTTTACGTTCTTTACCAATTGGTCCCATTGGTATTCCTCTTCCTTTTCTTCTGTCTAGAGACAGTCCTCGTGCTGAGAGTGCTTGGAGAGAAGAAACCCATGCGTATGGAATCAGTACCCAATGATGTTCCATCAAAACACTGACGGTATTACAGTCTATCTTTTCGCAGCCGCCCTGCTCTTCGCAATTGGTCAGATCTTCCAGTATGTTATCAGTGTGTACATCTGCAACGGCACGAACGGCAAGATCAACGGCGCTCTCTTCGAAACTCTGTTCACCTTACTATCAGTTATCATGCTCTGGGTCTTCTGGTCATCCATAACGGAGGACGACTGGCCAATGCCTGTGAGTGGGGGCGGCGATTATACATAGTCATGGCGACAATAATTGTTTTCTCGAGTCAGTCATGATTGATGCTTTTTAGCGCGCTAGTCGACATGTATACCTAATCTGTCCTCTGATGGACTGTACAGTGGAGAGGTAATAAGAGGATATCTGCATCCTTTTGGTGCGGGATGTTGCATATCGATGCAGGCATACTACCTTACACATCCTGTAATATACTAGATACAGCATTAAGAGACTCGAAGGAGACTGCAAAATGAGTCGCCAGTGATCATCGAGCCATATTCGCACCATGTTTGGAAGAAAATCCACAGCGCTTTTGTTGGCAGATTCAAGCAGAACAGCCAATCAGCTAGGTCCTAGGACACGAAGCATGCACCCTCCAAGTCAGTAGCAAATGCACCGCAACACATTTACACCATTAACATCCCTTGACTCCATATCGCCCTTCTGTAACCACTCGATGACAGCCTTCAACCGCTAACAACGAATTCTGAATCTACCGTCCCTCCACATTTCCCGGCCTTCAAACCCACCAGCATGGCCTCTTCCGACGAAGAATACATCCAAGAGGTCTCTTCTGACGAAGCAACCCCCCACCAAAAGACCACCGGCGCCAACACCCGCACGTCAGACCTCCCAAACCGCGCCGGGGCTTTCTCTCTTGACGTAGACCGCACATGGGACAATCTCCCCACAGACGCAGATGGCGAGCTCAGGATCGAGGCCTTGCAAGCCAAGCAGAGGAAGAGGTGAGATGCTGTCTATACCGTTTCTGATGGTGAGATACTACGCGCAGCGCGCGAGCCATGTCTACTACTTGAATGAAAGGCTGATGAGTGGATACTGGACAGGACGCTGAAAGACACCACCCCCCTCCAACGGGGCATCATCCGGCATCTCATCCTCATCATCGACCTCTCCTCCGCAATGACAGAGAAGGACCTGCGCCCCAATCGATATCTGCTCACGATCCGGTATACCTCCGAATTTGTAGCGGAGTTCTTCGAGCAGAACCCTATCTCGCAGCTGGCAATCATTGGCATGAGGGATGGCCTTGCGGTGCGCGTTAGTGATATGGGTGGGAACCCGAGCGAGCATATTGCGAAGCTGCAGGGTCTGAGGGAGCAGGAATCGAAGGGGCATGCGAGTTTGCAGAATGCATTGGAGATGGGGAGGGCGGCGCTATTGTATGTATACGTCTTTCATCGCCCCAGTCCCTCGTCTCCAACGACTCTCCCCCCTTTTCCACTGGGTCCCTCTCCCCCTGTTCATCAGCACCTCCGGTACAAGCTCCTGACACCCCTCAACCAGCCACGCCCCCTCCCACGGCACCCGCGAGATCCTCCTCCTCATCGGCTCCCTCCTCTCCTCCGACCCCTCCGACATCCACACCACCATCGCCGCCCTCGTAACCGCCCACATCACCTGCACCGTCATCGGCCTCGCCGCCCAAGTCGCCATCTGCCGCACCCTCGTCGCGCGCACCAACCCCTCCGCCCCGGCCTCCACATCCTACACTGTCCCCCTCGACGACCGCCACTACCGCGAGCTCCTCCTGCGCAACACCACCCCGCCCGCCACCCCCTCCCAACAAACCGACAGCAGCAAGAGCGCCCTGCTGATGATGGGCTTCCCCTCGCGCATCACTGCCCTGCTCCCCACCCTCTGCGCATGCCATTCCCAGCCCACGCGCGGCGGCTACCTGTGCAGTCGCTGCGGCAGCAAGGTCTGTGCGCTGCCGACTAGCTGTCCCGCGTGTGGGCTGACGCTGATATTGAGCACGCATCTGGCGAGGAGCTATCACCATCTCTTCCCCCTGCGCAACTGGAAAGAAGTTTCCGGGGCACGCGCCCGCTCACAGCCGGACCAGAAAGCCTGCTTCGGATGCCTTACCCCCTTCCCTCCTGCACCGCCGCTGAAGTCAGTAGCTAAACCATTAGCTGCGCCAACGACACAGCGCAAGCAGAAAGGGGTGCGTGCGTCGTTTGGGGGGGGGAGGAGTGAGAGGAGGAGGGAGGGGGAGGGGGAGAGTAATGTCAGTGAGAGTGGGAGGTATGAGTGCGAGACTTGTGGGCGGGTGTTTTGTATTGAGTGTGATGTTTTTGCGCATGAGGTTGTGCATAATTGTCCGGGGTGTCAGAGTCGGGAGGGGGAGTTGGTGAGGGGTGGGGGTGGGAGAGGGTAAGGGTGATAGGGGGCATAGGGAGGGATGGGGGAGGGATGGCTTTTCAATGGACGGTGGGCGCCGGAGTTGGATAGGGGGATTAGGTCACGGCTTTGATATCCCTAGGGACCACGACCTGACAAATCTACTTGATGCGGCTAGGTGGACCTGGTTGAGGCTCTTGGTGGGTGCTTGCATGCTGGCTGACTTTGGTTGCATGTGGGGAGTATGCGAGGTTCAGGTAAAGTGGGCAGCGTTGTGGAAAGAACGCTGAACGCTTGCTTCTGCCTCGCAAGAGTCTAGTAATACACCATCATCTCGAAAGCTCGCCTCCAATGCAGCATGCTCGTCCCCTCCTTCTCAGTACGACCTTTAAAACAAATGTAACGCCTGAATGCAAGGCTCTCATCGGGAGGTCTGAACCTCCCTATTCTGAGCAGCCGTTGTCTTAATCCACAACAGCCTACCTCCTCCCCTTCCCCTGCCCCCCCAACCCCCTCGCCTTCATCCTCCTAAACGCATCCTCCCCACTCGCCCCCAACGGCCTTGCAAACACCCCCGCCTGCACCCCACTGCTCCTGGGCGCCACCGTGAACGTCCTAACCTCATTATCGACCCTCGCACGATTCGGGTTCTTCACCGGCATCGCCAGCATCTTCTCCCTCTCCAGCCTCGCCTTCTCCTCCTTACTGACCTGCTGGCTCGCTCTAGCACCCACATTCTGCTTCAGCGGATCATAATCCACAGTCTGCAGCGTGCGCTTGCGGTAATCGTCGCTCCGCTTGAGCAAGGGACGCGTCCACTCGATCATCAGCCGCTCCGCCTGGCGCTTGATGCCGAGTTCCGGCTTCGCGGACTTCTGGTAGAAGAGCACGACCTTGCCGATGCCGCTGCTCTTGAGGGCCTCCTTGTCGATGGGCAGGCGCGCGAGGGCGGCGAAGAGCTCGCGCTGGATGTTGTACGCGGGCAGGGAGCCGTCGGAGAGGGGCTCGAGGAAGAAGCGCACGGATTCGAGGAGGTTGTTTTCGGGGTCGACGATGGCGGATTCGACGTCGCGGCTGTTGCGGTTGAGGAGGGCGGTCACTTCGGGGAGGAGGCGCAGCTTGTGGGAGGCGGGTTTGGGGGGGTTGGAGGCCCGGGCGCGGACGTCGAGCTCGGCGGCTTCGGCCATGCGGTTGCGGAGGGAGGCGATTTCTTCGTCGGTGGAGGCGGAGAGGTCCTGGGGGGGTGGTTAGTGAGTGTGGAGGAGTGATGGGGAGGAGAGTGGGGAGACGTACTATGCCGTCTGCGCGGCGGCGACGCTTGGTTGGGTTCTTGAGTGCTGCGTCGATGGCTCTGTCTAGGGCGCGTCTTCGGCCTGTAGCGTTTCTGGATTAGTCGTCCAGGCACCGTAAAGACTAAATTATGTTGATACACACGTTCTTCAGGAGTCAAAGCATCCTCATTCTCCTCCGGCCTCTCCTTCCTCTCTCTGACCTTCTCAGTCCTTCTCTCCGTCCCATCAACCGCAGCCTTGGGCTTCCTCTTCCTCTTCCCCTCAATCTCCTGCCCTCCACTAAAGTCATCATCATCACTATCCTTCCGCTTCCGGCTCTTCTTCACCTTCTCTCGCCTCCCCTCCTTCTTTTTCTTCTTCGTCACCTCGCCATCAGCGCCATCCTCTCGCTTCCGTTTGTGACGGCCAAGCAGGCGAACATTGTCTTCATCCACGGCGATGGCGGGGCGGTCTTCGATGGAGATATTTGCCGGGTCAAAGTCTTCGAATTGGGCTTCGTCGATGTCGGAAAGAATGGACTCGTTGTCCGAATCCACGTCCACATCGCGGGTAGGATCGCCGATGGGCGCGGAAGGAGGGTCTGCATCCTGGCGATCGGGATCATTGGGATCTGTGGGGTCGTTGAGGGCCTCAGGTAGTGGTGAAAGGGGTGGTGAGGATATATCAGACATGCTTCGTGTGGTGATGATTTGGTTTGAGGTGGTAGTGAGATTCTCAGCGTGAGAAATTGACACCAGCTGGTCGTTCAAGATGCAGTGCGCCGATCGAGATACTTAAAGACACGTTAGAGGACGGTTTCACTGTTATTTGTGATGTTGGCTTTGCAAATAGAGCGAAGTCGGCTTCAATGGAGACTCAAAGCGGAAAGTCTTGGCAAAGTTAAAGGCCAAGCCCTAGTTATCTTATCTGATCATGCATGAAGTGTCCAGCGCAAACAGCGCAAACCTCCGAGTCTCCTTATATCCTCTCTACAAGCAAGAAACAAATCCTTTCCTCCTCTACCACTTTCCTCATCGCCCAAGATGTTCGGAGGCCGTACGTCCCCCCTCCCGCTCCCCCATAATGCCCAACAACCACGCTAACCCTCACACAGCACCCCAGCAAGCCAGCAAAGCCGAGATCAAGGTATGCTCCTCATTACCACGAATGCCATGCAGTCTCGAAGCATTCAGGATGCTGATGGGTACCATGCGTAGGAGGCAGAAGATGTTGCCAACATCGAGCTACGGAATATGGCTGTGGGATGCGTGCTACTCTACTTCTGTGAGTGGAGCTTCTTATTGTTTGGTAGCTTCGAGCTTTGAGGCTTGACATCATGAAGAAGGGCTAGTTGACTGTGATGTGCGCGGTACAGCTCCTTTCGTTGTTGACTACGTCAAACGACTCGTATAGTCGTTGATTAGCATGGGGTTCGTGGAGGCAGGGGGTAATGGAGGGTGGCATACGAAAGACAGTGCCCGCAAGGCGTTGAACGGGTTGTACAATACAAGCGTTATGGACACATGGCTGGGGAGGCACAAACTTCCTACTCTAGGCTAAAGAGCTACTCAATTGTGGCTATCAAAAACCCAATGTCATACTCCTATCAAGTGTTTTTCGAAAACGTTCACGTTTGGGATATCGAAACAGATAATCAGCGTCTGAGGTCAGCGCCAGACTTTTGCCCTTCCCGTTCTGCAAAGTCCTTCCGCAACTGCTCCAGTTCCGCAGCTAGATGCAAGATCTGCGAGCTATGGTTCTCCAGTATCTGCCGCCATGTTAGCATCGTATACCATGATTCGAAAAGGTGCTCACGAACCTCTCGACAGCGCTTGAAAACCGCCTCATCTATCTCTCCACCCTTGTCCATATTCCTGCCAGCCTTCTCGAATTCTCTCTCCAACATCCGTCCTCGCTCTCGGATACTGACCATGCGAGCCCAAATTTCCTCTCCTCTTCCGCTCAGCGCTGGATCACAGATCATGCCCTCCAATACCACCAGCCTTTTTCTCAGCTCTTCCTCCCCACTGTCAAGTGCATACCCCCTATTCTTCAACACTTGCACTTTCGCCGCCAGCGATAGGCACCGTCTACTGAGTCTCAGATGCCGTCGTCTACACTCGACAGTCCTTGTCGAGAGACTCAAATCATGCATCCTGAGCAATTTCTCCAGTCCTTGGTTTATTTCCACCAGTCTCCCACGCAGGGTGTCGAGATTCAGTTTCTGTCCCACAGCGCGCTTGCCAAGCTCGAAGAAGCCGCGCACAGCGATGGGTATGGACCCTGCAGAGGGTTTCTTACGAAGGGCGGCTTCCCACGCGGCCTCATCGTCGCGAGAGGTAGGGCCGTAGAAGGGGGCAAGATCGGGGGGAACGGAATTGTAGAGATAGGTTTGGAAGAGGCTAGAGGGGGATTGAGGATGCCACTTCAGGAAGGCGGTTTCCATCTGGTCCATTACTGGTTTGGTTCCTGAATATATTCTTAGTATGCGAGGAGGACAAGGAACGTAGGAACAGACGTGGATAGATCTCTGTTTGAGGTGCAAGAATGGACTGCCCGAAAGCTCCTTGCTGAGTAGGCTGCTGTTGTTGCTGCTGCGTACCTTGGCCTAGACCAGCTAGCCCGCCAAAGAGGCTATTGCCACCTTGTTGCTGCACACTCTGTTGCTGGTTGTGCTGATTCGCGCTCTGACCGAAGATACTGCTTCCACCACCTAGAAGTGTAGAACCTCCAAGCATAGTTGTCCCTTGCGACTTCTGTTGCGTGCTGCCTCCCATGCTACCGAAAAGACCTCCACCCTGTGGTTGTGTGCTCTGCTGGTTTGATTGACCGAGACTTCCAAATAAGCCCCCGCCCTGGCTCTGCTGATTCTGCTGGTTTTGCTGACCCATGTTGCCAAAAATACTCGTAGTCTGCTGAGGGGACTGTGTTGTAACACCAAAGATGCTGTTCGCCGGCTTGGCTTGAGAGACTGGTGCTGTCGTGCCGAATATGCTAGGCCCCGAAGAAGCCTGAGTGGTGTCCGCTGGCGTGATTCGATCGAAAAGGCTTTTCCCGGAAGTCGCTGTATTGGCAGGTGCAGAGCTGCTAGAGGCTGCTGTTGCCCCGAAAGCACCGAAGGTATTGCTTGTGCTCGGGTTGGCGTTTGTGTTGAGAGAACCGAAGAGATTTGGTTTTTCATTGTTTGTCGTAGGATTGAGCGTGGAGGGCCCGAACGGACTGGGGGCATTCTGCGAATTTGTGCCTGGGGCGCCGAAGAGGGAGGTCATGATGGCGGCGATGTGAGAAAGAAGGGGAGCGTCCGGTGACTTGGAAGGAAGAGCGAGATTAAAGTTAGGACCGGTTTTGATATGGGCTGGGGAATTGCTCTGTGCGAGCGATATACAACGAAGAGATGGCCCCCTCCTTTGGTGTTCGGACACAACGCTTGAAGCTTCTCTTCCCTAAACGTATTTTCAATTGCTGGAGACCTTGATCAGTGTTGCGATATCCAGCCCTTGCATTGGAGGAACACCCCACAGCGCGTTCCCGCGTGAAGCTCCCTCAGCCAATCACGGGGAGTTTCTATAATGCAGGCGTTTTCTAAAATTTAATACTGCGCGATGATCTGCCCCTCTCTACCAAATTAGGTGGCACTGCTACAGTAATTTCCGAGGAGCGAGATCTAATCTTATCGTTGTCAATTGCATCTTATCGTCGTTATTTATATTTTATTGTCGTCGTTGTCGTTGTTTCTCTAGAGGTCAAAGAACTTCTAGAAAGTATCTCTTTGCTTCTATTAAGTTTTGATAGCAATGTTATCTAAAAGTGTTACGATATTCTCCCTGAGATAGGTAGACTAGTCTGCATCGGGTTAGAGCCTTGGCAGGCATACATATTCTGCTTCCGATTATATAGATTACTTCTTAATTTAATTATTATTATTAGAATTACTGCTTACGACTAGACTGGCCGCGCTGACCCGGAAATGTCACGTGCAAATGCCAAGACCCGGGTCAAAAAAAATTCGAGGAATCGAATCGCTTAAAGTAGTTTAGTCGATTACTATAAGTAGTTTAGCGCGAAGCGCGCTAAACTAATTTGAGCGATTCGATTCCAAAAAATCGTCGCGACCCAATCTTGGCGCCGGGTCGGGCCAGAGGGGTGATATCATAACCTGGCCCGACGATTAGTCTACTTACGACTTATTCTCTTATAGTTTAATAGCTTCAACTATTAATTAGTTCTTTGCACATCTATTAGTGCTTGCAAGCAATTAAGCAAATCTCTAAACAACTTGCTTTTACAAACGTTTCTTCGTTAGAGTTTTAGATATCTAAAAGAGTCTCTTGTAGTTCTTTTAATAAATATCTATTTTATTCTCGCACATTTATTAGTATTTGCAATCAATTAGACAAATTACTATTCTAAATAACTTCTTCTCGCGATATTAAGAAAGCGAAGAAAAAACAATTGTTAATAGAGTTCTTTAAATTCTTCTTCGAAAAAGATATAAAAGAAGAGCGACAACTTGTTTGTATTGCTTTCGACATTGTTATAAATTTAGTTATCTTCTCTTCTAGATCAATTATATTAGACATTTCGCAATCTTAAATAATTGACATTTACGACTACGTCAATAATTAAATATCTATAAAACTAGAGCGTCAATTGACAAAACTAGACAAGCGTATCGATCAACGTCTAGATTAGAAGCTCAAGACAAACAATTAAAAGCTTGTTGCTCTACTAGTACAACAATTTAAACGCAATAAATCTCTCTCTATTATCGCTTTAGACAAAGAACAAACAACGTCTTTATTATCTATTCTATTATCTTTATTAACAAGCAAATTGCGTGCAAAAGAGATAAAATTCTTTAATTTTAGATGACGTAATCGACGGATTAAGTTTTAATTCGAACAAGTTAATTCGTCAAATTCTAATTCTAGAATCGGGTAAAAGTTCTAGCTTAATCGAGTAAGTCGAACACATAAGACGCGTTAAATGCTTAACTTAACTCGTTCGATTACGTAACATTACGTAACACGCTAATTATATGCGATTAACGTAAATCTTGCGCTAGTTTAATCGAATTAGCGCATAAATAAGATAAGATAAGATAAGCAAATGCTAACGCGACGAAGTTAACTTAAGTTCTTGACATTAACTCGACAAAATTCGACTCTAAAATCGAGTTCGCATTTTGATTCTAACTTAATCTTATAAGATTCAAGAGAATAAATCGAATTAAGAAAAAAGTGTTCGATTCGATTTAACGATTATACTATTTTTGAGTATCAATTAGAGCATAAGACAATCTTTATTGTTGTCGTAATATGTGTTGTCGTAATAAATGCGAGCAAGTACGTCTTCTATCGCGACGTCTATATCTTTGTTAACAAACTTAAGAATCTAGTTATATAGCATAACAATAACGTAGTTAAGAATATTATTGTTGCTTGTTTGCGTAACTTTGTCTTGTTATAGTACTCTATAAAGTTGCTCGATCTTACACGAATAAATTTACGTCTAGTTGTCTCTATTAACAATTAATATAATCTTCTAATTAATAGATTTAAGATACGTGCATTAACGACGCTTGCATAGTTGACGTCGTTCTTCTATATTTTTGCTATTATTAAGCATATATCTTTACAAGTGTAAATATTACAAATGTTGCATTTAATAAAGATTGTTGATATTATCTCTACGCATAATTAGTTTATCTTAATTTGAAATTGCTTTTATATGCAACTACAATATAATCTTTTAGAACTTACATCGTATACAAAGCTTAAAGACTTTCTTAAATAAATCGATAATCATACGTCTATCTAATAGAAAATAATCGACTTCTATTGTGTTGCATTGTTGTCGCAAAGCTTATTATAATTATTTTATAATTAATAGATTTTGCAACAATTCTATAATTGTTTGCAACAACAACAAGATCGAAATAAGTTTTCTTTAAAGATCGCGATTAACAACAACAAGTCTTAGATCTATCTAATTGACATCGAGTCTAAAGACTATAAATTCTATACTAAAGAAGAGCTTAACAACAATAATTAAGAGAAGAAATATATTAAAGATCTTAGAAACAAAAATTAGATAAATTTCAAATATTTAAGAGATTAGATTCTAAATTTTCAAAAAGACATATTACGATTTAAATAATTTAATGCATAATGTAATAAGTAAAGTAATTGTCTATTCGTTCTATCTAAGATGTCTAAGATAGATATATAAGTAGATTGATATTAGACAATTATAATGTCGACGTTAAGTCTAATCGAACAAGAGTATCGAGCAAATTTTATGCGAAGTATGAAATTCGTAATAGAGACTTATCTTTTCGAAAAAAGATTACGTTCTTGTAATTATATTATTAGATAACAACAATAAGATTTAATTAAACAATAAAATATGTAGTAAAATACGCAATTTATTGTAATATCAAGTAGCAAAGACGTTCGTACTACGCTTGCAAAACAAAGAAAATGTATAACTTATATACTTATCTCTTTCGAAAATGCTTGCGATAACAGCAAGATAATCGAAAATTATTGTTAAGACTAATTAAAACAACAACGATAAGATATTATTGTTTTGATATAATCTTGATTAGCGTAATCGACGAATTGGATTTCAATTCAAACAAGTTGACTCGCTCAATTTTAATTCTAGAATCGAGCAAAAGTTCTAGTTTAATCAAATGAGTCGAGCGCATAAGATGCGTCAAGCGCTCAATTCAACTCGCTCAATTACGTAATGTCACGTGACAAGCTAATTATATGTAATTAGTGTGAATTCTACGTTAGCTTAATCGAGTTAACGTAAATTCTACGCTAGTTCAATTAAGTTAGCGCATAGATAAGATAAGATAAGATAAGCAAATGTTAACGCGACGAAGTTAGCTTAAGTTCTTGACATTGATTCGACAAAATTCAATTCTAAGATCGAGTTCGCGTCTTAATCTTAACTTAACTCTACAAGACTTAAGAGAATAAATTAAGTTAAGAAAAAAGTGTTCGATCCAATCTAACAATTAAACTAATCTTGATAACAATAATAATTTGTAAGAGAGATAGCATAACAACGTTATTTAAATGTCTTCAAGATCTTCTCTAAGTTAATTATTTTAGAAGCAAATCTAAAACTTATCTTTTCGATATTTGAAACAATAAAGCGAAGCACTTTATAATTGTCTAATTGATATATTGTTGTTTATAAGATAATTGAAGAGAGTTACAAAGACGCATTGATTTAAGTAATATTAACGTGTTTTTCTTGATTAATTCTTATAACAAAGTTTATCGTCTTTATTATTTTTGCTTTGTCGATTGTTTTAAGACACAATTTAAGAATAATAAAGATTGTAATAAAAACAATATAAAAGCTTATTAACAATATTTTTAACAATATAAATTTAATAGAAATTTAAATGCAATTAATTTATATTTGTTTGTTATACAAATAAGGACTAATCTTGTTTTGAAATACTTCTAAAACGTTGTTGTCTAATATTATTTCGACTTTAATGTCTTTAGTAATGTATAAACGTGCTTCGAGAATAACTTTGTTAATCTCTATTATATAGATAGATAGATACATTCGTTTGTCGACTATCTTTTCGTCATGAATATCTTCTATAGTAACAAGAGAAATAATATCTAAATAATTATATAAATTGTCTTTAAGCAATAATAATTCGTTTATAAAGCTAGTGTCAAAATCGATATTTGCGCAAACAATAATCGATTCTTAATTGTTGTTGTCTTGAAAGAGCTTCGCTTTAAAGATTGCGTATTTATTAGATAATATCTTAATTTTGTAAACGTTTAAGATCGCATATTTTATTCAATTAACGTATTACTTGCGTTTTTTGCTCTAACTAGAACAAATATTTATTTAATAACAATTAAATATATAATTATTTAATTCTTTGTAGTTCTTAAGATAGATAACTTGACAAATATTGCATAAATACAACGACATACTATAACAAACAATATAAGAATTATTAAAGTTTTTCTTCAAGAGTGTCTAATTATAAAATGCGATTATTGTTTTGTCAAACTAAGTATTTGTAATAATATATCTAATATTTGCAAACAAGAAATAGTAGACTTTGTTATTTTTGTCGATATAGATATCGCGAACGTTTGCGATTGTTACAATAAAATAGACAAAACGCATTTTTATTTAATTTGTAAAAAGTAGACTAGTCGCGCTAACCTAGAAATGTCACGTGCAAATGCCAAGACTTGGGTCAAAAAAAAATCGAGAAATCAAATCGCTCAAAGTAGTTTAGTCGATTACTATAAATAGTTTAGCGCGAAGCGCGCTAAACTAATTTGAGCGATTCGATTTCAAAAAATCGTCGCGATCCAGTCTTGGCGTTAGGTCGAGCTAGAGGGATAATATCATAACTTGACTTGACGATCAATCTAGTAAGAAGCTTCTAATTAGACAAAGAAATTAAGTATTGCAAATACTAACAAGAAGATTATAAACTTCTTAACTATATATATTTTCGATTATCTTAATATTCTTTAGTTTGCGACGATAAAGACAAAAACAAAAATAAAGACGTTTGTTAATATTGTTGTTGCAATAGTAGACGTCGTTTTGCAAATCTAATATCTCGCTAAAAAACAACTTTCTTTTTGTCAAATTACTTGTCGAAAATTAGATTAACAACAATAAAGACTCTATTATTCTTTCTAGTAATAATAATAATAATAACTCTATTGTTCGCTTTAGTAATGTTGTTATAGTATTCGATAATGTCTTTTAAAATCTCTACAAACTTATTTGAACTTATATACTTAATAGATTGTTTAATATTATAACAAAACTTATTATTTAGATTCTTTTATGCGTAAGTAAGAGCTACAAAATTAACAATATTATATAATTTTTTATAACAAATAATAACTTGAATATAGTTATTTATAAAATGTTTCTTCCATGCATCTTGCATAAAATAATGCTTCGTCTACAATTTGTCGAAGATCTTAAAGATCAATATCTTATATTTGTTAATTAAAGTTATGCAAAACTCGTTAGATTAATTGAGTTTTTATTGTAGATATTTTAACTAACTAGTAAATCAAATTATAACAAATTTACGCAAACAAAGATATAATTGCTTGTTTATATCTTTAGTAATTGTTACACGTCTTACTTGTTGCGTAAACATATAAATATCGCAATAGAAAATATTCTTTCCAAATATTATATAGTCTTTTAATGCATGCGTATCTTTTAATAGATTTAAATAGAAATATTTTATTTCTAAAAATCTAAACGATTCTTGTCTAACAATTGTAATATCTTGTAGATATATAGACTTTAAATTAGATACTAACAATTCTTTTATATATAATGCAATGCTTCGCGAATAGCTTCTACTTCTATTACTTACTCTATTAAAGTAATTAATTCTATTCTAATCTTGTTCTTAATAGATTGATCGAATTGGGTCGAGTCATCAAGTTTGAATTAAGTATTTAACTTAAATCTTGACGATTTGTATTAACTCAACTCAAAAGTCTTGACAATTCGATTTCTAAAGTTGAACCAACAATTTGGGTCAAGTTGTAGACTTGAAATCGAAAATCGACTCGAAAAATCGACACGAATTGTTAAGACTATTAGTTTAATTATATTATAGTCAATAATAGTCAATATATAGTTAATATATTGTAAATAGATAGTTAATATATTGTTAATAATATTTAATTATCTAAATTATAATAAGATAATGCATTATAGTAATGCATTACTATTTTAAAAAAAGAAAAACATTAAATAGCATCTATAAGATCTATAGAATCTATAGATGCAAATAATGCATTATTTATTAATTAAATAAGAGTAATAATATTTAACTTAAATATTATGTCTTGAAAGTTCTAAACAACATAGTTATTAAGATAATTGTCTTATATTGCTAGAACTTCGTAACAAGCTTGTATAATTCTTAATTGTTGCTTTGTTAATTCTACTAGTTTTATATCGTTTACAACACTAAGTAATTGTCTTATATCTTTCTTTGTAAAAGATATCTTTAATAAGAGAAAGAGAAAGAAGAAGAGAAAAGATTGTTTGTCGTCGTTTTGTTTAGCAACAACGACAACGACAACAACAACAACAACAACAACTATAGATTCTTTAAGATTGTTGTCGATTGCAAGTAATGCAAATGTAGAGTTTATTAAAAAAAATTGTTTATTCTTTTTAAATTTTTTTTCTCTTATTATTTGAAGACAATAAAGCAAATTGCTTCGTAAGCCAAATTTTTTTTTATCTTATTAATATTATCTTAATGCATTAGATCTATCGATAGAAGATAGATAATTGTTAACATTGTTAAAGTTATCAATTGTTACAATTTAAATAATCTAATGCATAATATAATAAGTAAAGTAATTGTCTATTCGTTTTATCTAAGATGTCTAAGACAAATATATGCGTAGATTAATATTAGACAATTATAATGTCGACGCTAAGTCTAATTGAGCAAGAGTGTCGAGTAGATCTTATGCAAAGCATTAAATTCGTAACAAGATATGTTTCAAATTTACTTCTAAATTTGATCTTTAAGAATTTCGCGAAAACAAAACGCGCCTAAATATTAAAATGAACGCGTTTTGTTAAATTTTTTATTATTCTTATGTTTTTGCTATAAGAACATAACTTTTTTTCGAAAATAATAATAGATTGTTACGATATTCTTTCTAAGATAAATAGACTAGTCTGCATCGAGTTAGAGTCTTAATAGATATATACATTTGCTTTCAATTATATAGATTGCTTCTTAATTTAACTATTATTATTAGAATTATTGCTTACAACTTATTCTCTTACAAAAAGTCTAAAAAGTAAAAAGATATTATATTGTTGCTATTATAAGTAATAATATACATAGTAATATAGTTAATAAACTAATATTTAGTTTTTCTCTTTCTTATTATTCTTAAATTTACGTCTTTGTTTGTAAGAAAGTCTCTCGACAATATTGTTTATTTTGTCGACAAGTTTTTATAGAGTTATATTTATCTCTTTTTTTTAATAGAGTCGATAAAATATGCAAATTGTTCTATTTATTTTATAATTATTGATATTTGCTTTTTCTCTATTTAATTTATTGTTTATTTAGCAATTTCGTAATAGCAATTTTTAATTAAATTAAGAATTTTTTATATTCTTAAAAAATACTTATTAAAAGCTTCAATAGTTTTATATATATTCTTAATAATATATTTTTTGTAATTGATTTGTAGATTCGAATTTATTATTCTATAAGACTATGTACGAACGTGTGACAAGACATCGCTATATCAACGTATTAAAGGCGAAACTACGTAGTATGTAGAATTGCAATTCAAAGAGACATTAATTCGTAAAAATTTTGAGAGAAAATTCTTAGAAAGAAAATTCTACACAATGTCAAGTCGTTATTACGATAACTTGACATTAATAACGTATTCGTTAATTATTAAGAGTTGACATTACAATTGTCTCTTTCTTTTGAATCTTAATCTTTAGGATTAATGTATTATAACGACGTTCTACTTGCGCGATTATGTCGATCTCTTATCGAGTTTTCTTTAGAATTTTCTAAAATTTGATTAGATAATAAGCAATATCTTATATCTTTATGTGCGACGCATTTTTTAATTTATGTATTTTCTTGTTAGAATTCAAGAGCGTTTATAAAAGAGATTTTTTAATCTTTTTCTTCGTCTTTCTTAGATATTCGAAAAAGAGTTAAGAAGTAACAATAACTCTTCTCGTGTATTATTGCGAGTTACTATGCTATTTGTTTTAAGCGTCTTATTGTGTGTTGATTTTAAATTGACGAATAAAGAGATTTTTTGTTCTTTTGTTTTAAAGCGTAAATACGTTTTTAATTGCTATGTTGTTGCGTCGTTATTGCGAAAAATATTCGATAATAATGTATCACAATTTATTTATAATCTTATAAATTCGAAGTTTAGTTTAACTTATTATTTGGATAAATTATCTTAGTTTTTTTTGTTCGATTTAATCGAGTTAGCGCGATTGATTCGCAAATAATGTTTATCAATAATATTATTATAATTTCTCTTTTCTTATATTATTTTTCGATTTATAGTTAATAGATAAATGCGACGTTTAAAAGTTGTTCTAATGCTAATAACAATGTTGCGCACAAATCTCGCATTTAATATAAGTTTTCTTAGTTATTTTGACGTATTGTAGTTTCTTTTCGATAAAAGTAATCGTAAGTTTTTATTGATTTTTTGTTATTGTAGTAGCGAATCAATTACGTAAGCGATGCGTTAACGAGATCTTGCTATAAGTAAAATTAATAAAAACAACAATATTAATCGAAATAATTCTTTTTGTTCTTTTGTTCGCGCGCAAGTGCAACGTTCTCTTCTCTCTCGCTTCTATTGTCTACGATGTCTTGTTCACATTAACAAAAATATTAATTATTAAATATATTTTCACTTTTTGTTTGCTTCGCGATTTAATAACATGCAATGTATTAAACGAAAGAATATTCGTTATAAATATTGCGCTTTAAAGCGCAAAATCGTAAATTATCTATATACTCTTATATTTAATTTGACTCGTTAGTGTGTTCTTATAATTATTCAATATATTAAGTAAATTAACATCTTGTTAAAGTTTAGCATGCGAATCTTTGATAAAAACGATGCTAAAATTAATTAAATTGCGTTCGCTTCGCAAATGCAACGCTATCTTATTATTATATACGCATAATAACGAAAAAACAAATCGATTTTGCGTTCGATTTACAAGAATCTTTTAATTAACATTAATATTAAACTAAGTAATTTATACGATATTTAGCAAAGAATATTCGACGTAATGCGTTATAGAGCAAATCTTGATACTTTTTCTCTAAAAGAGCTAAACAAGAACAATAAGTTAATATTTAACAATATTGTTGCAAATAACAAATTTAAGAATTCGTAAATCTTGCGTAATCTAATAACTTTGCTAAGAACAACATTATTTGTCTTGTTTCTATTAATTAGATTTCTTTAGAGAAGAACGACGTAAATGTTTAGACAAGACTTCTTTTATATATTATAGTTGTTTCGATAGCTTACATGTTTAATTCGATTTTGTCGAATTGCTTGTTATTAAACAAAAGTATTTAAAATAAGCAATTTTCTTGTTCGATAATATAAAAATTAACAATTAAAAGATCGAATCTTATTTATATTTTTTTGCAAACATTACATTTTCGCGACTCTTACATAGAATTTATATTAGAAAGATTATCGTTTAAGATATGCTTTTATTATGTTTAAGACAATAAAATTAATCGCGTTTTAGAAAATTGCGTTTCTTATTTTTGCAATATTTGTACATTATCGAAGACAATCAAGCAACAACAATTAAAGAATTAATTAAAAAAGACACGCATAATTAATTGTAAATAAAATGTCAAATCTTGCATTAAATAACATGCGTATAAGAGTTTTTTATTAATAAAGATTAAGTAACAAAAGCAATCAAATTTAAGTGCACTTTATATCGCATTTTTATAGCTCTTAATGTTTAATTAACTTATTAAGAGAATTAATAAAGAACGAGTTATAATTAAAAATAATTTCACGAATTTCAAGATAGACAAGCAACATCTTTTCGAATAAAGTGTTAATTAGATTTTTCGTCAATTATATAGATTTGACAAAAATGTATAGAGACATTTTGAAGTATTAATCAATTACTATTAGAATTGCGTTAAACACATTATTCTTGCAACGATTAGCAAACAACTTCGTTATAAAGTTTATCGAAATTTTGACTTATAATTAAGCAAGAATAGAGAGCGACGTCAACTTCTTATAAAAACAATAACGCAAAATCTTAATTCGTTGACAAACATTGCAATCTTTAATATATATATCAATATTCGCAATTATCTTTAATTAATAGAACTTTTTGCTTATAAGAGTTTATATCTTTTCGATTTTAAAGTGTTTTGTTAAAACGTTATTATAATGCAAACGTAATAACTCGCTCTTTAATAATGTTTTGTCAAGAATTAGAATAACATAAAAGAAGAATATTATTTTTTTGTAAATTAATTAATCTTTTTTTGTACAAATTTAACTTAAGATTTGCGACGTTAATTGCTTCTTAATTTTAAGTGCTATAAAGTTCTTTTTTTGTAGCTCTTTTATTTTGAACAATAACAAAGATAAAAAAGTTTTTAAGTTTTTTTTTTGTTGTATGCGATGCGAACGTCGTTGCGACGCAATTATTAAATTATTGCGCTTTAAATTATGTTTACAACTTCTTTTTCTTTAGATTTATTAATCGTATTTTTCTTGTTTAAAGCATTTTTATTTGAAAGTTTAATATTAAATTTTTTTTCGATCTTCGATACTCGAGTTTCGAGTTTGTTCTTATTGCGTAATGTTAACGTCTAACAAACGTCTTTTGTAAGTATTAATGTTATTTTAATAGTAATAGTAATAGTAATGTTCTTTAGCTTATTCTAAAGCGTAAATAGATAAATTTATTATTTAATTCGCTCTCGTAATTGAGACGTCAAGAGAATTTGTTAATTAAATTTGTTTTTCTCGTACAATATTTGATTTCGAAGTCGTATTTCGTTAACGAAAGTATTTATTAAAATTAACGACGATTTAACGTCGTTATCTTTATAAAATATTGTAAATTATTGTAATTTGTCAACACAATAATTAAGTAACAATTATTTTTTAGATAGTGTTAATATTGCTTGAAGTTAATAACAATAACAAGCAATTTTTGATCTTAAGTCTTGTATTAAGTCTTCGCGAAAATCATTTTTCTCAAATAAAATGTTATCGAATATTACGTCGTTTAATTGATTTTCTTTATAAAATAAATTAATTGCGATAGAATTGTCGCGATTGCGAATTTCGAAGCGTTTGTTTCAACGCAAATGTAATTTTTTAAGTCAAAGTAAATTAGCATAGATGCTTGCGTAAAAATTATAATAAGTTTTCGAAAAATCAAGATAGCATTCTTGTTAAATACAAAAAAATTATTTTGTTTGTCTTGCTTATTGCTCTTTAGAAGTTTCGTCAAAGTTTAAATAATTTTTGCATAATATTTTACAAATTGTTAATAAAAGTTTGCGAAACTCAAGAACATTTGAAGTTCGCATAAAGTAATAAATTGAAATTATGTTTTAATAAAGTCGATTTATTATAAACTTATTAACGCGTTATAATAACTTATAATATATTTTAGAAATTTAATCGAAATTGTTATAAAAGAGCATTTAAATAACTTTGCGTAAAGCTTGTAAAAGCGTAGTTTATCAAATACTTAACGTATATAATCTTAATGTTTCTTTTGTATCTTAAAGTAAATTAGTATATTATTAAGATAAATTACACAAAGATAATTTATTAAATTTCTTAAGACTTTGTTAATTAAAATCTAAAAAATAATTAATGCGTTTATTAACTTAAACAATATTATTATGTACTTGAAATATTTATATTGTGTTCGAAAGATCGTCTTTTACTTATTGTTTTAACAAATTCGAATTTAATAGTAAGCGTTTTTTAGATTTAGTTTTAAGAAGTACGCGACGCTTATTAGACGATTTAGCGTCTTCTTTATAAGAGAAAAAGAACATCAATTCTTAATTGTAATTGTATTGAGATCGCGATAATTAACGTATAATCTTAGACTTTTATTGCTTTTTAACATAAACAACATTGATATTTTAATTTAACTAATTAATTTGCAAATTCTATCTAGAGTTAAATTCTTTAAAAGATAATTATATAGAACAATTAATTCTTATTCGAACAAAATATATAATAAGTTATAAGACGATTTCTTTTTAAAAAGCAAATCGATTTTATAATTTTTTTCTTTGTATTTAAAAAAAATAAAGACATTTTTGAATCGAAGATATTGTTGTAGTTTTAAATGTTCTTAAGTATAATACGTATTGTTAACGTCTTATTAACGTTAAAATCGCAACAAATTAGAGAAAATATTAAAATTTGTTTCTTAAGTTTTAAAAAATTCTTTAAAAACTTAACGACAATAATATTTTTCAAAACTTAATAGCGTCAAATTAGCGTATATCAATTGACGTAAAAGTTAGCTTTTATTATTTAAAGAAAATTAACAATAATGTCGTATGCGATTTTATCAAATATATAGAAAACTTGTTTCAATATATATTTTCGTTTTTTATTGTCGCGAATCTTGATTTTTGCAACGTAAAATCTTATAAATCAAGTCTTTTAAATTGTAAAAGCTTTCGTTTTAATTGTAAGTTGTTTAATCTTTTTCAAATATTACGTCTTCGCAAGAGGTTCGTTAATGCAATTAATATAAGCGCTCTTATCGAAAAGATTTCTTCGTTTGTATTATTTTTTGTTAACAAATATTAATAACTTTACAAAAAAATCTTTGTTTTATATTTTTAATTCGCAATTGCAATTACAATTCTTGCGAACTCATTTAGTTTTTCAAATTGTTAAAAATCTCTTTAATAAAAAAACGTAATAACGACGCTTTTAAAACGTTTGTCTTAAAGCTCTTTTAAAAATTGTTAATTGCATTGATTTACGAATTGTTTTTAACAAATTTGAAAAATTCTCTTTAAATATGTTTTTTCTTGTTACAATTGTAACAAATGCGCTTCTCTCGCATATTTAAGTTAACTTTGTCAAAATTACGTAAAAAAAGCTTTGTCGTACTTTCTTAATAACTTTTTGTCGTTAAGACATCGCGAGTCTTAGTCGTTAATATAATCTTTTTCGATTTACAATTATACAAATTTCTTTTGAAGTTATTGCGTAATTTCGAAAACAATTCTTGATTTAAAATTTTGTTTTTAACATTAAATCAAGAGAATAAAACGCTCTTTATGCGTTATGTTAACGCAATAAGAGCGTCTCTCGTTTTAAGAGTTTGAGTTATGCTATTAATTTTTTTACGAAAATCTTTTCTTAAACGATGCAAAAAATAATTACGTTATTAACGTTTAATATATTTGTTAAAATTCGTCTTTAATGTCTTAATGTAAATTACGAAATCGTTAATGTTTTAAAATTAACTTTGCTTAATTTTCTTGTACTTGCGAGAGAAGACAAGACGACAATTTTTCGAGTTTTTAATAAAATTAATTAAGTATTGTGCGAATTGTTCTTAATTTTATTTTTTTATCTTGTTTGTTTGCTTGTTCTTATAATTTTCTTATTGTGTTATTAATATATCGCAAAGATATTATTAAACTTAACAAATCTTTAAGTTCTTTGTTAAAAATTAATCTTTATTAATTTCGAAGAAGTTTCTTGCATTTTAAGTTTAATTCTTTTATTCTTTAAAGTTCTTTTCGTAATAAAAATTCAATTAAGTTAATTTTATAAAACGAACGAATCGCTATTTTTTCAATGTTAATTTGCTAGTTTCGTTATCGAAGTAATCTTTGCGTAAACAACACAAACTTGTCGCTTTAATTTTGTTCTTACGAAGCAACTTTAAAAGAAGTTTGTTTCTTGTTTAAGCAATACGAAGCTTTTGCTTTGTTTAAAGTTTAGGTCTCTTTATTTTCTTTTCGATTAGAAGCTTTTTATAATTGATGTCTTTGTCGAATTGCGACAATTATGTAGCGTCGTTACTTTGTAAAACTTCTTCTTGTAATATAATATAAAATTTCGTAATATTGTCGAAGACAAACTAATTATTCGCATTGTTGTTGCTTTAAGAGCGTTAAGACGTCGTTTATTTTTCATTCGTCTTTAAATTTCGTCTTGTATTGCGTATCGAGTTAATTATTTTGTCGAACAATCGCTTATAAAGATTGAGACAAATTAATATTATAAGATTGTATACGAACGTATAACAAAACGTCGTTACATCAACGTATTAAGGACGAAACTACGTAGTATGTAGAATTGCAATTCAAAGAGACATTAATTTGTAAAAATTCTAAAAAAGAATTCTTAGAAAGAAAATTCTACACAATGTCAAGTCGTTATTACGATAACTTAACATTAATAACGTGTTCGTTAATTATTAAGAACTAACATTACATATTCTTAAATACAAAGATTTATTAATTCCAATTATATAAGATAAAGACGTTGTAAATTAAATAATATTACTATATATACTTGTAGAGCAATTAATATTAACAATAAAATATACAATTTATTAGACAAATTATATTGTTGTTTAATTTCTTTGTTAGAGAAATGTTTATATTAATATTTATTTGCTTTGTTAGTTTTAATTAATTTACAAAAAGACTCTAGATAAAATTGAAAAACTTAATAAAATTAGAATAAATTGTGCACTTAGCAAATTGTATAAAATATTACTTTTCTTTTATTTCTTTTGCTCTATTAAATTACTAATTATTAATATATAGAACGTAGATTGCGCAACTCTAGAAAATAAACTTTTGTATTGTTGCTTTCTTTATTGAATAATTAGTTTTTACTATACAAATAAACAAGAAGCTTTAGTTAAGTTACATATCTTTTGTATATTTCTATAGAAATACGTATTAAAACTTTATTGTATTAGTAGTTATATATTGTAGTAATAAATAACTATGTTATTTTACGTACAATATTTATATTGTTTGCGTTCTCTATTATTTTTGTTTAATATAGTTTTGCTTTTTTTAATTAGAAGCAATATCTATAGTTTGTTTAATATTATTTTCGCAATCGAAATCGATTTTGCGATAGTAAAAAATTGCATATAGATATTTATAGAACTTTTTGTATTAAAAGTTAATAAGCTTTTGCTTTAATATTTGTTCTAAATATATTTTGCAAAAATTATGCGAAATCTCTTGCTTATAAGTCTTAAGATTGCGAAAAAATAAATATATAGCTTGTTGTTTAACAACAAAGTTGTTAATAATAATATATCTATATTATTAGACTTTAATCTATATTTTAATTTGTTTTAGAAAAAATTTCTACAATATTATTATTTTTATTGCTAGCTAATAGATAGATTGCAAAAATCTATTAATTATATTCGAAACATATTATTAGCGTAATTGTCGAATCGAATTTCAACTCGATCGAATTAATTTGTTCAATTCTAATTTTAAGATTAAGCAAATTTTCTAGCTTAATAGAGTAAGACAAGTGAAGAATGCGCGTCAAGTATTTAACTTAATTTACTTAACTATGTAACGTTACGTAACGCGCTAATTATATGCGATTAGCGTAAATCTTACGTTAGTTTAATCGAGTTAACGCATAGATAAGTAGACTAATCGTTGAGTCAAATTATGATATCACCCCTCTAGCTCGACCTGGCGCCAAGACTGGATCGCGACGATTTTTTGGAATCGAATCGCTCAAAGTAGTTTAGCGCGCTTCGCGCTAAACTACTTATAGTAATCGACTAAATTACTTTAAGCGATTCGATTTCTCGATTTTTTTTTGACCTAGGTCTTGGCATTTGCACGTGACATTTCCGGGTTAGCGCGACTAGTCTATAGATAAGATAAGATAAGATAAGCGAATGCTAACGCGACAAAATTAGCTTGAATTCTTAACATTAATTCGACGAAACTCGACTTTGAAATCGAGTTCGCGTCTTGATCTTAACTCAATCCTACGAGATTCAAGAGAATAAATCGAATTAAGAAAAAAGTGTTCGATTCAACTTAACGATCACACTACATACTATAATAGTAAATAGCTTCTATTACAAGATATTTAAGTTATTAGTAATATTAAGCAATATTAAATAATTATATCTACTAAGAGTGCAAATATATTTTATAAAAAATAATTAACAAAACAACGTTTTTTCAATATAACAACTTTGAACTTCTACAAATTAATAATATCTTTAATCTTGTTTTGCAAATGCAATTTTAGAGCTCTTATTTGATTTTTTTTTGCTATTTTTTTAATCTCTTTGTTATTTTTTTCGATTACAAGCTTTTTAGATGATATATTTGATTTAAGAGCTTGCAAAAACTTGTAATAGTTATCTAATTAAATTTTTTATTGCTTTCGAGAGTTTTGTATACGAAAATCGAAATATTTTTGCAAAAACTTCTAATTAATATTGTAAATAATTTTTAAATCGATATTCTAATTGTCGATTTAACAAAAAGCAATATTATTAGTACTTTATTTAGTACTTTGAAGCAATTTATTAATATTAATAAAAATATAGTCTTTAATATTTTTTTGACAACAATTTTTTTAATTGCGTTATTAATTTTAACAAAATCGAAATACTTTAGAATACAGTTATGCTTTGTACAATTATTGTAACGTTATATATTTGCAACTATTATTTTGTCGAAAAGCTTATATTATTTTACAATTTTAAGTCTTATATTGCAAGAAAAAACAAAGTGTATTTGTTTCGATTGCTTTAGTAGATTTTGCGTCTTAGTTATTAACTATCTTTGAAAACAACAATAATAATAGATTGTTTGCAAGTTCTTTTTTATTTACGAACGCGTTTGATTTAGAATTTAAATATTAGAAACAAACAAGTATAGACAATTGTATTTCTTTTCTTCTAGCATTAGAAAATTGCTTTGAAAGACGCGTCGACAAATCTTTTCTATATTCGAGAATACGCAAAGAAGAATAAAATAGATAGAGATAGTAGAAAAAGAGTTAGATTTGCGAGCGATACTTAATTGACTATCGACGTCGATATTGAAGACGTTAATAAGCTAGCTATTCAACTAATTATTCAATTGAGCGACGATAAGAGCAATAGAAGGAAGAGGGAAAGAAGAATCTATAACGATAAAGGCAACAATATATTGGGAGATATTTTCGAGGCAGTTTATAACAACAAGAAGATCAAATAGCGACGTTAATGTAAATAGAAAATGGCGACGAGAAGATTGTTTACTTCTCACGAAATTACTGTGGCAGTGCCACCAAATTTGATGGGGAGGTGGTTGCATTCCCCTGCAGCAACTAGTAAATAGTAAAATTACAAAACGCCTGCATTATAGAAACTCCCCAATCACGTGCCGCCCATCCAACCTCACCTCAACTCTCCACTCCACGCCAAATCTCACCACGACCCTTCCCACACCCAGCTCCTTCACAATGGCCGCCCGCCAGCCAAAGTCTACCTCCCCCTCTCCACCCTCCCAACCTAAGCTAACACCCCCCCACAGATTCTCCCAACAAGTCCTCATAGACACAACCCCGCTCCCACCCTCAATCCCCCCCGTCAAAGAAATCGGCGCCTCCTCCGCCCCCCTCCTAAGCGCCTCGTTCTTCATCGGCGATCGCTGCAAGGCGTTCAATGATGACTACATGGTGTGCAAGACGCAGGCGCATGGCAAGGGCGAGATCGAGTGTATGCGGGAGGGGAGGAAGGCGACGAGGTGTGCGGCTAGTGTGTGAGTTTGTCTACGGCGTTGGGTTTCAAAGGGGGGGGCGCATGGAGATCGCTGTAACTATCGGTTGAGATGTGGACGAAAATTAGGAGTGGAGATTGTTGGGCAAGCTGACGGGCTCGGGGTTTTTCAGGATCGACGACATCAACAAATCCTGCCTGGAACAGTTCCGCGCGCACTGGGAGTGTTTGGATAACAACAATCAGCAGATGTGGCATTGCAGGCCGCAGGAGTGGAAGCTGAACGGATGCGTGTTTGATAAGCTGGTATAGCCCCTGGAACCTACGTACGAAGAATAAATTGCTGATCTCCTTATTAGGGCATGAGAAAGGAGATTCCTGGCACACCGAACGGGGAGACACCGGTGCATCTACGAAAAAAGCAGATCTATTCGCAAAACTTCATACATCCCAGAGAGGAGCCGCGATAGTTGTCGGTTTGGGGTGGCTGCGACTGTATATAGCTGGTTTAAGGTAAACTTGAAATGGGTCTTTACTATGTCAATGTTTTGAATCGCAACTATCTACCGCTGTGTTTAAAGGTGCTGCATGCACCACGCAAAGCTCCGCTCCCTTGGAATGACTAATGCATGCCTGGTGATTGATAGCGCCGTCTCCTTCAGTCCCCGTGATGCAACTGATATCCTTCGGGGTAAACGCTCGTGAGAAAGATTTATGTGCTGGATGCCGCTTTTAATACATCGTAACAGAAGTGAAAACCGTCCTCTTCGATTGGGTTTTGTAGCCCATGTCTCGCCTATATGACCAGCACCGAGCCAGCTCTAGTGTTTGCTTATCTCAGAGTTGCCTCTAAGAACAAACCATGCAGACTTCGTGGTTCCACTTCGAGCTAGTGAAAGATCTATCATGCGCAGGTATGGTTCGTTGAGCCAACTGGGCTCGTCTCTTATAGCCGATTTCAGAGAATGAAAAGACTTTACTTCATCGTTGAGATCCTCATCTCTGGCCGGTGAGGCTCTTGAGATCACGTGCCTGTTTTGCCAAGCTGGGGATTCTCTTCAGAGCCAAGTCTCGGGGATCAATCTCGGCAATCCGCATGTACTGGCTTTCCAAACGCTGCTGGAGGACGTCTAAGATACGAGGCGAGACTTCGCGAATCTCCGGGTCCTGCGATAGTGTCAGCTTAGAGTTCCCCTCTTTGATAGATGTGGAAAGTGTTACCCTAGGGTCGACGTTTGCAAGAACGGTCTCTAGCCAGGCTAGACGCTCCATGATATGGGTATCTAGATCGCCAGTGACGGCAGCACCGACAGAAATCGTAACCAAGGGCGAGAGATGCTGCAGAAAACCAGGGTTGCATCGAACGAGGAAGTTGTTGAAAATGTAGCCTTGCTGGGGGCCAGATTGCAGCCACTAGAAACATTAACATTACCATAGTTGGGTGAGGATTAAGTTGGGCACACCTGGATAATGGCATCCTCGTAACGTTGATCATCCATCATGTTTGATATTGCATTGAGCTCTGCTTGTTCGGGTGTCAATCTTGTCTCAGCCGAACTGGTAGACCCTTGTGAAGCCTCTTGATGCTGTCTCGAGGTCTCTCTGATGAGGTTAGCTTGCCGCTCTTGCGCTGCCTGAACCTGTAGTTTGAGGATCTCCGGCTGAAACTCCGATTGGGCAGCTGCCATGGTATTAACGGTCTCCGAAAGACCTCGGACAGCCACAGTCAGATCATCGATCTTGGCGCTGTCATTCTGTCGTTGTAGCTCAGCTTGACGAAGCTGTTCCCGAACACGGGTCTCAGTCTCAATACTGGTCTTTTGGGCAACGTTGACAGCCAGGCTCTTGAAGGAGGGTGCAATAGTATTGTGCAAGGCAGACAGAAACTCCTTCTCCACATGGCCTGCAATCTTACTATTGACCTGATCTGATAGCACACGAAGAACCTCTGGATTCTGTAGTGACCGGCTAACAGCTTCAGGCAAAGCTAGCTTGAGGAGTGCCGGAAGAGCATGGTGCAGGTTCTGGGTCAAAGCTTCGGAGAGCCTACTATCTAGCGCTGTCGATAGAACGTCCGCTATAGCTGGTATGACGGACTGCTTGATGTTGGTTTGGATGATACGATTCAAGGCCTTGTCGACATTATCGGTCAGGGAACTAGAGACCAGACGGAGCATGGCGTCTTGCTTCGCGGAGCCGGCAGCATCCTGCACACGTCGATCATCGTCAATGCGACGGTACAAGCTGCCCAATTCTCGACTCAACACTTTATTAAACGCTGCGGAGACCCCAGTCTCGATCTTTTTGAGCTCTTTGTCAAGAAAGTCGCCCGAGATGCCCAAGCTGATTGAGTCACCGTTTGCTATTGGCAGTGGTTGACGACTTACTTCAGGACTTGCGGAGCGTTGGGCTGCACTCGTTTGAACATTAGAGACGGGAGGCGCCGGGTGAGGCGTCTCGCCCGATGTAGATTGAGGTTCAGCCGCAGCAGCACGCTTCTTCTTCTTCTTCTCGCTTCGAGTCTCGGGAGGTCCGTCAGGTGTTGCCTCTAGGGCTGGCTGATCTAGTGCTGGGGAAGTAGAAGCAGGCGCCTCGGCCGGCTCTGGCTGCGCCTCGCGAGTTATGGCCGTGGGTGCAAGAGCGCTCTTGCTGATTTCACTCTTCGTATTCCTCGCTTTCGGCGTTACCTGTGAGGCTGTCGAGGTCACGTTATCAGCGTTCGCAGGGGTTGCGTCGCCAGAGGAGCCGGCTTGGGCCTGCCGAAGATCTTTAACGACTATATAGCCATCCTCCTCGGCCTTCACAGGATGAAGAACTTTGCTTTCCTGCGACCAGCCAAGGTCCTCTTTTCTGATGTTCAGGCATGTCACGCCCCTAGAGTGCATCACATACAATTCGAACAGCATGGAGTCGTCTTCATCCTGTGCCCTCGTAGGCTCGCCATTGGACGGCAACAAATCCATACTCCGTAGCTGTCCTTTACTTGCAAAGGAGTATTCCCGGATCCCGCTCATGATAGCAGTGACATCCGTTCTCGGTAAGCTTGGATCGTTCTTGGACAATTTGTATGCGAACTGAGCCTGTGACATTGCAGGGAGGCTATACTTCGGTGCCGACACATGAATGAAATAAACGGAGTTGCGAGTCGGATGACCTAACACCAAAATGCCCGTAGGTGGGTGATAGACGATGCTGCAGATGGCATCGGATTCCTGCTCATGGGGGAAATTCAATTCTTGTACAATCTTACCAAGTTGCAAGTCGCAAAGCTGCAGAGTGTGATTTTGCTTCATGCCGATGAGGACGTATCGTTGAGCTATGCCTTTCTGATAAGCTCGTGGCCTGTCGAGTAAGAGCACGGATGTAGGCCATGATTTCTCTGAGCCACGGGTCGTGGCCAGGCTCATCAATGGGTTCTTGATCTCCACAGGCGCCAGTATGGAAGCTGTGGCGTTGCTCTCGTTGGTCAACTCTCTAATGTCCCAAATCTTGAGTTTTCCAAGCTTGTCCAGGGTCGTGATAGTAGTGTCATCTTCACTGAAGACGAAGTCCTTCCCCGCCTTGCCTGTGCTGATCTTCAGAGACCGCTCTTGAAAGTATCTCTCTGTGTCCAAGATCTGTTCGTCATCATGATCAAGGCATTCAGACGTACGCGCATGCTGAGGAAATACGACATTGATGTATTTACCGCGGCCAATTGCGAAAAATTCAGGATGGCGACTACTCTTCTTTGCACGAGTCTTCAGCTGGCCTGTTGAAGAGGCGTCGACGGTCTGAGCTGGCGAGGGCGGAATTATCAGACCTTCTTTCTCCATCGCCTCAGCCTCGAAGGGTAGGCCTTCGGGTTTAGCGATAGTAGCCCAGTACACAGAACCGCTGATGCCTGTAGCGATGACTGTTTGGGTACTACGTAGCGGACTCTGTGTATGTGCTGTTGATATGCAGACATTGAAAACACGGTCGCGATTGCTCCGGAAAATCTGTTGATCTGCTCCGTCGTCTTGCCGAATTACCCTGACACCGCCAGGCTTTGCTATGCCATATACAATGAGGTCATTGGTCGCTGTTGCAAGAGTACGGTCAATCTGATCGAATTCCTTTTTGAAGCGTGCAACATCGACGATGGAATCCTCACGGATATCCAGGCTAGGAAGATCTTTCTTGGTGATATCGATCGAAACGAAAGGTCGCATGGGGAATTGATAAACAGGCACAATGTGTTTGCCCTTTGCGCGAAAACGTGACTCTGCGCTACTGGCATCTTCCCCGTTGTTGGCGGCCGGTTCACCAGCTGCGTCATCTATAATCATCTTTACCGCCTCAGCCACGGGCGTGGTGAGCTCTTCTTCCAAAAGTCCTTCATTCTCTTCCTTTTCCAGCTCTTGCTTAACTTCGACAGCTATCTCATGTGCATTTTCGGCCATGGCCTCGACTGTCTCCTCTTGTGCACGCTCGAGCTCTTCCTTCTTCAGCTCTGCATCTTTCTCCTTCTCCTCAGCATTGGCAAGAGCTCTCTCCACTTCTCGGTCGACCTGGCCACCCACTTCGTTAAGAGCTGCGGCGATAGTCTCTGGATTGTTGGTAGGCGCTCCAATACCTATCAATGCCTCGATCTTCGTGCGGTCGTCGTTTGATGTGCCAGGCGCCGGCGACTCGATGCTTTGTAGGACTTCATCGCCAGAGGGTGTAAGCTTCTTCCTCGATGCAGAGTTTACAGGTCTAGGCGATGACTCCTGAATCTTACGCTTGTTGCCATCCCCTGCGCTTACTTTGGACTTCGCATTGAGTGGCGACGAGGCAGAGAGCTGCTCGAAAGGGTTGACGTATGTAAATATACCGTCCTTCTTTGGGGTCGGTTCAAGCTTTGGGATGTCTTCTGGCTCGAAAGGTGTCGCCTGTTCATCGCTGCTACCGAAAACGCGTATTGGTGATTCCTTGCGACCAGATGCCGTACCATGTGATTTATTCAAGGTGGCTTCGGCCATGCCCTGGGCCAGCGATCCGACATCTGCCTCGTCTGAACGTGACTTGGACGGGGTTGATCCCATCTCGCCGGACGGTGCACTTGAACGATTGAGGAGGTTAAGAAGGAAGTCTTGGTGATTCGCAGGTGTGGTTGGTTTCGGTGTACTCTCACGTGGAGCCGGAGATGTAGTCGTATGCTGTTTGCCCTTGAGGGAAGCAACGAGGTCTGAGGCTGAAATGCCACGACCGTGTATGCTATGAGTGCTTGGTGTAGCTGACATGTCTCCATAGCTTGGTCGCGTTGCCGCTGAGGTGGTCTGCTGAGGAATTGTCTGCGGCCTTGAGCGAGCCAAGGATTGCTGAGATTGCTGCTGAGGCTGCAGTATGGATGAAGGAGTACTGAACTTCAAAAGGTTCAGTAGATTGGCAGTGCGATCTATGTTTGCAGGCTCTTCGGCAGAATTCGACTTCATGACGCTCTCATTAGTAAGGAAAGAATGATCATTCGAACGTGCATTTATGTCAGGTGACGCAAAGTCCGAACGACGAGGTTCAGTGATGAAGGACTGAGGTGGTTGTGAGGTGAGAGAGCTGGGCGGGTAAGCTGGCTGATGCTGCAGGTTATCTGAGGCTTGAACCGGGGGAGTTGTATTGACGTCTGTACGCTGACTGGCATGGCTATTTCGACTCATACTCGGGCGCAAGCTGGCGAACAAGTCTTGGAGGTTCGCAGCTGGGTCGCCGCCGCTGCTCGCCATGGTTGAAGGGCGTTGGTGAAGTTTTGAAGTCAAGGATGGAGGCAGGAATAAAAACTTAGGTGAAGTACCGGGCGGGTGGTCGTAAATCTTAGATGTAACCATCCGGCTAGCGTGAGATCTAAGCCTTGGAAATTAAACGGATTAGGATCGGGCATCAACAGCTATCTTGAAGGCTAAAGTAGACAGGCATGCCGATCCTGCTTCTCACTTGGGTGTCGCTGGTAATAATAATACTACAATGATTACAGTCCACTGCCAAGATGGCATTGGTAAGTGCGGCAGATCAGGAACACGTTAATCCGTCGCCACACATGGCATCATTTGACAACCAGAGTACTTTAGTGTACTTCCAGGGGATGCAAATGGTCGATGCCATGGTCAGATCGAAGAATCGCATGAAATACCCTGGCTTCAACCTCGGCAGCTCGGAGCTGTGACGCGGGCTAGCCGCGCCTTGGCTTTCCTCACAGATCCGTAATTGAATCACAACGGCTCGCAATAATCCACTGGAAGATCTCCATCAATCAAGACACCACCCGAACATCTCCTTTCGCTCAAACTGTACAGTCTTTTGGCTGCGAGTACTGGCATTCGGAACATAGTGGCTCCACGGGCTGAAGTGAAATCCAAAATCTTTGCCGACCGTCAGCAGTAAAGCATCTACAACGAGCGATGAAATAGCCACCACCACCTCCAACTCCAGCACGATGTTTTGCCTGCGCAGCTGGCTCCCTTTGCTCTTCATTCCGACCAATGCCTCGCCTTTGTGGGTTCCTTCTCCCTTCTCCGCTCCTCTCTTCACCCTCCGACTGCCCGCTTGCTTCCCCAAAACTATCCGCTGACACCATTTTTATCACACAGGTTCGTCCTCACCTTCTTCACTCTAACCTACTTTCTCAACCGCCCCTGTATCTACTGCTCCTTTCTCCTCTTCGTCCTCTTCCTCAGTTCCTGCTCTTGGTCCTCCTCCTGCTGGATCGACCTCTCGTCTCCGTCTTCCTTCTTCACGCCGCGTCACCTATCGAGCCCTTTGCCAAACCCCCTAGCCGCTTCCTCTGTTGGAGGTGGCGCAAGTCATGACGTTACTTGCGGAGATGGCGACATAGGAGATTTCCTCGGCAGTGTAGTAAATGAAACAGCGCAGGCACTGGGCAGTGCAGCGATGGAAGAGGTCAAAAGATGGGTCCCTGGAACCGGGAGCAGTGGAGAGACTGAATGGACCGGGATGGGGTTAGAATGGTTGCGGAGCTGTATGGGGGGCCGGGAGTGGAGGCTGCCTTGTCTGGATGTGTACGTCAGGCTTTGAATACATCGAGGTCACTACTCCAGGAGAATGCGATCTCAGGGAGTAAGGCTTTGGACAGATGGATGGGTGTTGTACGATACTCCGGCGGCAGGGCTTGCATGGACGCATGGAGTGGATCCGAGGCGCGGCGTTGCCGATTGTTACTTTGGCGACAGGGAAGCATAGCGTCGGCGTTTGCAACAGAGCATCCTGCTCACTCGACAAGGCTCAGTCGGCCGTCTCATCTTCTATTGATACTTCCACCTCTTAGGTATTGCACACTCTTCATCCCTTTTCTTCACTACTCATATTCTTCCCCTGTCTCCACGACTTAGGGAGTGCATCGACCCTTCAGACAGCAACTCATACTTCATTTGCTTGGGCCAACTTATCTGAACTCTTCGGATCCAAGTAGTTGATTGTAGGGCAATAGTCTCCCATACCCAAGAGGCAGCCAAATCAATCTCGGATACCCAGCGGCCCAACGCAATCACGCATTGGCTTTTGACACACCATTAGCAATGTACAACAAACGCTACCATTTCTATTATATCTCCCTTGCACGGTCACCTCTATTGACGTTTATTGTCGATCACCTCCTGCCTTAGTTGTGAGGCCACCTACGCGTCGTTTTGTCTCATCGTCGAGAGACACGGGACCACCTTCATCAAACATAATGCGAACAGCGATGCAGGCATCCATGTGGTGGTCCATCGGGGACGCTACATCAATTCTGGTAGAGATTACTAGTCACGCCATGTATCTTCCCTGATCGCGTTGATGGCAGGCAATACATGATTGCGTTGGCCCGCTGGGTAAATCCAAGATGACTTTAGCTGCTTCTTGGGTACGGGAGACGGTTGCCGTTGATTGTGAGATTGTATGACTAGAGGTTTGCAGCCCAGCGTTCATGCCAAGACTATGGCTTGGCAGGTTCCCCGCGACGATATAAAGTAGCCGCCAAGTGGACATTGCATTATGAGATGCAATGCTGATTGTGAGGTCGAGTAGCCTCTCAAGAATTTTCTACGCCTCCCGAACATCTCAGCCTGTCACAAAGTGGTCCAGATCAGTATTCCCCGCAAGGAACATAGCCAGGGAAATTCCGTCTTGCTTGACACATCAATATCATATAGTTCAGGGAGGGAGTAGACCTTGCCCTTTGCTGGATCACTCGAGAAGTGCTATACCGAGGGCGGACATCTATACTCCAGGAAGAGGAGGAAGAGAGAATTGTGTGTTGACTCGCAATTATTCAAGTACAATGGCCGCCGTAGATCGAGAAGTTCTACCAAATACGTATGAACGCTCCTTGCATAGCATATCTCTTTTGTTGGTGCTGAACCGTTGGCAGGGTAAAACCAAGTAACTACGAGCTCTCCCTTTCTAATCTCGAACTCGGTGGTGCTTTTACCTTCCAAGGCACAGTCAAGATCACCCTCAATATCACCTCCAAAGTCACAGAGATCCTCCTCAACGCCCATCAACTCAAGATTAATAGCGCATCCATCTCCGCAAATGGCCTTCGACCACAGAACTCATCCGAGATTCTGTACGATGAGAAAGTTCAACGAGTCTCGTTGCGCTTCTCCGAGGCCATCGACGCCACTGATGGCGCTATTCTGGACATTCAGTACAGCGGTATCATGAACAATGACATGGCCGGCTTCTATCGCTCCCGCTACGTCTCTGAAGTCGAACCTGCACCGTCTGTTCCCAAGATAGGCGAGTTTCATTTTATGTTTTCGACGCAATTCGAATCCTGCGATGCGCGGCGTGCATTTCCATGTTTTGATGAACCTAATCTGAAAGCGACTTTTGATGTTAGCATTGAGATCCCGGATGATCTGGTGGCACTGAGTAACATGCCCGAGAAAGACACCAGGAAAGGAAGTGAGGGAAGGAAGGTTGTGAGCTTTGAACGGACGCCAGTAATGAGCACGTACTTGCTGGCGTGGGCTTTCGGCGATTTCGAGTATGTAGAGGGTCAGACGAAGAGGACTTATGCTGGGAAGCAGTTGCCCGTTAGGGTTTACACGACAAGAGGTCTGAAGGAGCAAGGGAGATTTGCGTTGGAGAACGCTGAGAAGGTGGTGGATTACTTCTCGGAGGTAGGTTCTTCCTTATCACAGCTTGAAGGATAATTGCTGAACGTTCGACTGCAGGTATTCCACATCGACTATCCACTGCCAAAGGCTGATCTCCTCGCGGTCCATGAATTTGTAAGTCTCTTGAACGACTTTCTTCTCGAACACGCTTCCACGCTTCCACGCTTTAGGGCGTGCTTCATGCCATCATATGTACCAGTGCTTTCATTCTCATACTTATACTAATAATACGTGCTAGTCTCACGGTGCTATGGAAAATTGGGGTTTAGTCACCTACCGTACGACCGCTGTTCTCTTCGACGAGAAGCACTCCGACGCCAAATATAGAGTCCGAGTTGCGTACGTCGTGGCCCATGGTAAGTCTCCCCTCTTATCTTCATGCATTGCTCTGACGATGTTTAGAATTGGCACACCAATGGTTTGGCAACCTCGTGACTATGGATTGGTGGAGCGAACTCTGGCTCAACGAAGGCTTCGCGACCTGGGTTGGGTGGCTAGCCGTTGACCACCTTCATCCCGATTACCAGGTCTGGACGCAATTTGTGACGGAAGCTATGCAGACAGCGCAGCAGCTGGATTCATTGAGGTCGAGCCATCCGATTGAGGTTCCTGTAAAGGATGCGTTAGAAATTGAGCAAATCTTTGACGCTATTAGCTATCTGAAGGGAAGCTCCGTGATCAGGATGCTAAGTAACCACTTAAGTGTGGAAGGCTTCCTCAAGGGTGTCTCGGAATATTTGAAAACCCATGCTTACGGTACGTAAACGAATCTTTGTCATCGGCCACTTGCTTCAATCTTTCTATCGATAAAACAGCAACCTGCTGGTTCTATGTCTGACCAGCATTCTTCTCGCCTCGCTTGGAGCTTTTGGAAAAGCCCTCTTCATAGAGTATGGCTGATGCTTGACAGGTAACGCAACAACAAATGATCTTTGGGCCGCTCTCAGTAAAGCCTCTGGCAAAGATGTGAATACCTTCATGGACCCCTGGATTCGCAAGATCGGCTTCCCCGTCCTTACAGTCGCAGAAGAACCTGGACAAATCGGCGTCCGCCAGTCTCGTTTCCTCTCCACTGGCGACGTCAAGACCGCCGAAGACGATACCCTGTGGTGGGTACCTCTCGGCCTGAAACCCGATCCCAAAGATACTGGTGCAGCTCCGAGAGCATTAACCGCGAAAGAGGAAACGTTGAGAGATGTCGATGAGAGTTTTTACAAGCTCAACACCGAGCAAATAGGCTTTTACCGCACCAACTACCCGCCTGCGAGATTGGCTAAGCTGGGACAATCAAAGGAGAAGTTGAGCAACGAGGATAAGATTGGCCTCATTGCCGATGCGGCTGCTCTGGCCGTTTCGGGCGAGGGCACGACAGCTGCTTTGTTGAACTTCGTAGAGAACTTCAAGGATGAGACTAGCTATGCGTAGGTTATACATTTGATCTTATCTGCCCCTTTTTGTATCCCCTTTCTACCCTAATTGGATGTCAAAGCAATGCTGACCTGCCATAGCGTATGGTCGCAACTCATCGCCTCGGTTTCAACCGCGCGCTCCGTCTTCGCCTCCAACGACGCCATCTCCACAGGCCTCAAAACATTCACCCTCCGCCTCGTCGAGTCCGCCACCGAGAAGATAGGCTGGGAATTCAAACCCGACGAGGACTTCCTAACCGGGCAGCTCCGCTCCCTCCTCATCGGCGCCGCCGGAATGGCAGGACACAAACCGTAAGCCTCCCTTCCCCAAGCCCCCTTCCCTTTCTCATGCATCTATCGCTGACCTCTCCCCCAGAACCATCACCACCGCCCAAAGCCAATTCCAAGAATACCTCACCGGCACCCGCACCGCCATCCACCCCTCCCTCCGCCTCCCCATCTTCCGCATCGCCATCACCGAAGGCGGCGAACCCGCCTACGCAGCCCTAAAACACGAATACAGCACCACGACCTCGATCGACGGCCGCGAAATCTGCCTGCAAGCCATGGGCCGCGTGCAAACCCCCTCTCTCGCAACCGACTTCCTGAACTTCCAGTTCTCCGACAAGGTCGCTGTTCAGGATCTCCATACGGGCTCGATAGCGCTGGCGGCGAATGCGAAGACGAGGGATACGCTGTGGGAGTATATCAAGGACCATTGGGAGGCGGTGAGGGGCAAGATGGCGGGCAATAAGGTGGTTATGGATCGGTATTTTAAGAGCACGCTGGGGAGGTTTGCGAGTTGGGAGATGGAGAGGGAGGTTGAGGCGTTTTTTGGGGGGAAGGATACGAAGGGGTTTGATCGCGGGCTGGTGCAGGTGGCGGATTCGATTAGGGGGAATACGAAGTATAGGGAGAGGGAGGAGAGGGTCGTTGAGGAGTGGTTGCGGGCGCATGAGTATCTGTGATGGGAGCAAGGAATGGAAGGGTTGATGGCACCGACGTATTCAAAGAGCAAAAGATATTCGAATAGCATATTAACAACACACTGGTTCGAACCATCGAGCTTAGCCAATTCGATCACAAGAGCACGATCCACGCTGCGGTTCCTCTTGCTTCTTCAGAACGTTACTTCCTATCAATATCGTCCAACATCGCCACGCTCATCACGTATCAGCCGGAGGGTGAGAGGGATGAGAGAAGGGAACGGTCAGGGAATCAGACCGGAGTGGGAGCAAGGGGGTGGTCGAAACACCTCATAGTGCGCAATGGACATATTTCCTTTATCGAAGCTAGGTAAGTAACCCGTATACCTTCCCCAAACAGCAGACCTAACTGTCGGTATTTAACGAGGTGATGGTTTACCGAGTTGGCGACTTGATAGCCTTAGTGAATTTTATCTTGCGGTAACAGGAGGAGTTTTCAGCGTGGGCTAAGAACCCATGAATTCCTGTTGGGGCGATTAGAGATGAGGTGTGCTACTATGGGTAAATTGTGCTCGACGACACATACGAGAAGACATCAGCCCTCAAAACTACAAGTACGCCAATAGATAGCCCGACACTCCTCAAAGACGCAGGCCGCCATCTTCGCCTCGACGCCTCGTCGCATGACAGGGCTGACTAGATCGTGCCCATAGCGAGCGCGTCTGAGTACCCCACTCTATCAAAGGTGATGTGCTACATAGACTATGGAGGTGTTTGCTCGTGGTGGAGGTTCAAAAACAGCAGACCTAACGTAAACGTGAATGTCCTGGTCTTCAGTATAGCGAGAGCGAGTGGGCGACGGTGGTGTGGATACCTAAGTCTTTCCGATCAGTCAACACCAATCCCTAAACACTCAATCCTCCCCAACAGCGACGCTGTATCAGTGTTAGGGCTGATAGGGTACAGATCTTGATCGTCCATCCATACTGGGCCATGGAGGTAGGCGCAAGACACTCCATACCAAAGGTGAGTCAGCAACTGACGCACAGCACACCCGTTCCCACCCATCCCTTCTCTCCTCCACCATCCTCTCCTCCGCCTCACGCCCGCTCCACACTGCAACAACACGTACGACCCCTTCCACCAAAAGTAACCAACAGGCGAAGATGGGCCGTGTTCTATACACGTAGTTGCATCTCGAACGTATACCCACGTCAACATTGCTTCGCGTAATGGGACTTCTGTGGAGTGGCGTTGGCTTTCAGGACTTGGCCCCCGACTCTAGGGTTGCAGATCGGTCGTGCGTGTCCCAGACTGGGGTTGGGGGCGGGGGTGGGGTGGAGTTGGCTTTGTGGGGTGTAGTCGGTGGGGAAGTTGGGCGTAGCTCTTTGTTTTTCCTGGGCGTGGGTTTTGGATATGTGGCTTACGTGCTTTGGGGGTGTGTGGAAATGCGTCGCTCAAAGGGCTGGTTGTGTTTGCTGGGGTCTGTGGATCCGACTTGGAATGCTGAGTGGCTGCTATATAAGTGCTGTTGTGGCGGTTGTAATTAGCTGTTCAGCGCAATAGACTGATAAGGCTCTCAAAGGATCAATGAGAAGGTGTGCGAGAGATTGTAAGCTTGATGGTAGATCTATACATAGCTGCTGAGCGATCGCTATTGTACGAGAGAGGAGGTCTGCAAGGATCATACCATCTCGACGACATGACGGGTACACTTGTCAACAGTGGAGAGATGGACTGGCTAGCCCCTACTATGATGAGATTGAGCATTGTGTGTATACCGGCTTCGATGCACAGCCGGTTAGATACAATGATGCATCAGCCATTCGTTGGTGAACGGTGTTTGGTGTCTGCGTGCCGCATATCAACTCTCATAAGACGGCGAGCTTCAAATTTTCCACGGCGTATGAGGAGTAAGATAGAGAATATGGGTCGAAGATAAGAAGATGATTGTGACGCAACACTTGAGGAACGGACAGAAATTCTGCATACGGCTGTGGCATGACAAACAATACTTCAAGCGTCGTGCGAAGTGGTGAGCAATGCTCTTTGAGAGAGACGTTTTAAATCAATACCAGTTGACTCAGGAATACTATATACTGGCTTACTGTTCGCCGAAACACATCCAGTGTGCCCGTGGTAACTCCATATAATGTGACGTCAGGAATTGAGGATCCGTTGTCGGCCCCAAACTGTGCTATATTTCGAAGGATGAGCTGATGCAGGCCTACGAGCAGGATATCTCTGGGTCATACCATTGAGCGCCATGAGTTCCTCACCCAATTGCGTGACCAGCGTCGCCCGATGGAGCTTTCCCTTCCTTGAAGACAGCAGCTGCTGACGGACATCCTACGCCAGGTAGCGTGTCATTGAAGTTCTGCATGGTGGTGATCAAGGCGTGGTTCTGCGCAGCAATCGACGCTGGATCGTTGCCTTCGGGGAACGAGATCACTACGTCCGATTTCCCAGCCTTGCCTGCGGCGACGAATTGGTTGAGTTTGGCAATGAATGGATCGCGGTCCGGGGGGCAAAAGCATGGGATGGGGGCGTCGTGTAAGCCTTGGCAGTTGCCCGGGTGTTTGGCGGACGGGGTTCCGCGCTGGACGCCGAAGTTAGGGATGAGAGCTCGGTTGATGTCGCGGCGGACGATAGAGCGTGGGGCTGCCGTAACAATTGCGACAAGCGCGAGTAGTGCAAAGGAGTGTTGCATAACGAACATGGATGTGATAAAGTGAGAGACCTCAAGCTATAGGTTAAGGAGTGACTAGAATTGAAAAACGAAGAGAACGGCACAGCCGTGAAAGAATGACACTAGTATCTACAATGATTGAATTGATAGCCGGATGATAAAAGAATCGACAAAGGAGAAAAGGCCAGCTTCTTAAGTAGTGAATAGTAGATCCATGGCATTGCAAGGTCCAGGATCATATTGGAGCAATCTTTTGTGTTGAAAGACAGCGAATAGAACAATGCTAAGAATCGCGCTTTATGCAACCCACCAGTGGACCAGTCAAAACGTGTAGCTGATCAGATTGCTCAGGGTAAACGGAAAGTGCTGTCCATAGGACGGTCACAGTTCGCGAGGGCTGAGGTCGAATGAACGATCAGATTTATGCGTCGAGGCTCGTAAGTATTCCAAGATGCATCGTTGGTGAAAGTCTCTGAGAGGTCTATTGGAGCTGTTGCCAGTGCATGGCGGTTGAGAAAAGTCGATGCCAAAAGCATCAGGCGAGCAGATTGGCAGCTTGTGTCAAGTGGCGGGTGACAGACAGTGTCTGTTGGCCAGAAGAAAAGTTACGAGGTCAGATGGGACTCCGATGGGACAGACATGGATCTTGTGGCCAGATGGGATAGGGGAACCGTTGGCGGTTATCGCAAGTTACTAACCCAACTAGGAAAGTACGGTTGTCTGATACGTTCCAGATGCACCGTGGAAACAAAAGACCCAGCAGAGGCTCTCATTGTACTCACCTTAGAATACTAAGCCTTGACTGAACACCTGGGCTCGTTGGAGGTCGAATTGCTTGTACGAGTACCTCTCAGAAGCGTGGTGTGCTATAGCACAATACGTGAAGAATCGATCTTGCCGTTCATTTCCAGTGAAGTCACTCTGCGAGCTGGGTCTGTATCAGCTGCGTTTGGTTCCGCTGATTGCGTTAAGTCTAAACGTCGCCCAGCGCTGGCCGGAGAACTAGGCTCTTGCATCTAGCATTGGGTATGCTCTTTTGAGGAAATCAAGATTCTGACCGCGGTGACGCCCTTGAATGGCGGAGGAAGGGACGCCCAAGCGACCGGTGTCCAAGCCCGCCACCTTACCTCGGGCACGCGCATACCTGCTCTCGTATTATGGACAGTTGCCGGCACCGATACTGATCATCCAAATGCAATAGTAGAGCTGAGGTAGCTAGTCGAGGGTAGATGCGATATCGGCCATGCTTGAGTTCAATTGCCTCAACCCCAATCGAGTATGTCTTCAAAGCCGCTGGCAGCGACCGGGAGTTTGTGAATCGAGGCGGGGACGAATACTGAAAGCTGCAGTAGTGCCGAGCGTCGGCGAGTTCATGCATCGCGTTACTGCCCTCTGGGCATTCGTGTGCCTCGCACTCTCGGTGCTGGGTGTATCAGCTGGATAGGGTACGGGGTGGCGAGCAGGTGTGTATCATTAACTCCTTTCTCTGGATTCCGTGAAACAAAAGTTACTTCTAAAAGCAAGGTGTGGAGGCCAGGACGATGCGGCAGGCGGGTGCGATATTTAGCCGGCCCGTACAGACGCTAGTCCCTTGGCGGATCGCCTCTACTTGCCCGGAGCTTTGAGTACCTCGGAAACTCACCGAAGACAGCCAGCCCGAACTCACCCTTCGACTGCATGGGCCACCTCAGCGAGCCAATGCTCTCCATGCGGGCTACCCAGCGATCTGTGATGACGCTATTGTACGACATCTTGTGGGCAAGCCAGCTGTTGTTGTCCGATAGTGTGACCGTGGCGGCTTGTAAGAGCTGCAGGTCGCGCATGAGCAACTGAGGGGAGATCTGCGATCGGAGGAATCAATAAAATTCGCATACCCGAACTCGACTGATAATTGAATTCCGGTCCCTGGTTTCGCGATTCCCAACCTTCGTGCCGCTGCCGAAATTACAAACGCACAGCCCAGAAGGCCACGATGTCGGTACCTTGCATGCCGCCCTGCATGGCAGGCTGCAATAACGACTGGCTCCCAGAAGTTGGTTACACTGTGCATGCATTCTGCTGGTGCCACTGTCTCTTGATGCTCACGCGGCTCAACTGGAATATAATACGAACTCTGTCGATGCCTGTCTAAGAGAACTGTTGACACGACTGTTGTCCATGGGATTATTCAGGAGGCAAGTCGGAAAACTTGGGACCTAGTCAGACCAGAATCATGAATCCCGGGGCTGACAAGCTGACAAGCTGACAACCAACAAGCAATCTGGTCGGACGTCATTCCTTTGGACACGGGGCCGCAATCGAGTCGTTGGCATTCGATACACGAATGGGGCGCATAGGCGGATACGTACGAGTATACTGGCCAGCCTTACGTGGGAAAGATCGCTGCGAATCGGGAGCGGTATGATGCCTAATACTTGCTGGTGGTCTTGCCACCATCCTCTAGGAGGCAAAGCGCTCATGATACCATGCAGACGATGATGGATTAAGGTCTGGCCCCCTGCTGCGCATCCTGACTACTTTTTTTCGTCACTCTCATCTATTCGCTACCCGGCTTCCCCTCGTAAGGAAGATGACATCCCATAGGATCCATTGTTGAGACCCCACATTGTGGTGACACTATCATGGAATAGCAATTCGTTACGGCGTGTACTTCCGAGAAATACGCGATGGGTGGATCTTGTAAGGGATATTAACCATAGTGCTTGCCTGATACGGATTAGGCTTGGAGTCTACAGACTGACAGCTTACAATGTTGCTTTGCACCCAAAAGCTCCTTTCTCACGCTGGACTGGGGCGGCAGTGTTTGGTCGTGCCCACGGAAAGCTCATGACCGAAGCTCAAGATGCATCCGCACACTCGGATGATTCCAGGTCCCCACTCTCCGTTCAGGTCTACCGAATATTGACACATCAGGTTCACAGCCATAGTATTCTGGTGGCGTGAATGAGGATTGTTTAAACGACAGCCCCCACTGACCAGGCGGTTTCAGGTCGTCCATAGAGTTCATTGACATCCTCCACTGCCTCTACATGACAACGAGCTGATGTCCTGACGCCCAAGAATCCTTTTCCTCGGCGTTTCGTGGCTGCCAGGGTCATTTCCTATGTGACCACACTATAGAGCATGTACACTTTGACAAACCTTTCAGGACTTTCCACGCTCATCTCCACCGCATCAGCTCTGCTCCGGGGCTGACGTTAGGTCTCAGCCCACGCCGTATACGAACTCTAGACTTTTCTTACCTAGTAATAGCTTCAGGCCAGTCCCCAATATAAAGCCATTGCAGCGCCCTCTTCCTCTCCTTTTCTTTCCACTCTCGTGCTCAAGCCTATTCGTGCTCAAGCCTATTCGTGCTCAAGCTTATTGGTACCAAAGTCTTTCTCTTCTGGCACTCAGTCTAATTTGACCGGACATTCCTTTCAGATCACCTTCCTTGGCCAATTATCCTTCATTGCAGCACAACAATATATCAAAATAATATGGGCTCCCTACTAAACAACATCCTCCAGTCAGCCTCTGTGTTAGCAGCACTGCCTCAGATTGCAACCAATGGTATATCTCTACCAACATACCTTTCTCCAGGGTGCTGCGCTAACCATCCATTTCGCTCGCGCAGGTCTCTCACTGTTGGGAACTTTGAGTGCTCCCACATTGCCGGACTTCCTGACGACCAATCCCTTGCCGAATGGATATCCCTGGAGCACTGCAACTGCGGCTACTACCAATCCATACGAGCAAAGTCCGACCACTGGGGTGATCAGATCGTATGATTTCACCATTACCCGTGGTTTCCTAGCCCCTGACGGCGTGAACAAGAGTGTCCTACTTGTTAACAACCAATTCCCTTCGCCGAAATTAGAGGCCAACTGGGGTGACACTTTCCAAATCACCGTGCATAATCAAATCACTGGCCCAGAAGAAGGTACTGCTTTGCACTGGCATGGCATCCTCCAAAGACAAACCCCTTGGTTCGATGGCGTCCCATCCGTTCAACAATGCCCAATTGCTCCCGGAAAGTCTCTCACCTACACGTTTAAAGCAGACCTCTACGGTACATCTTGGTATCACTCTCACTATAGTGCCCAATATGCCGGAGGACTCTTTGGCCCAATGATCATCTACGGTCCCAAGAATGCACCATACGACATAGATGTGGGTCCCGTTATACTCTCTGACTGGTATCATGATGAATACTTCAGCATCGTTGAGAAGGTTGTTGGGTTACCACCATCCCCACCGCCAAGATCCAACAATAACCTGATCAATGGCAAAATGGACTACGACTGCAGTCTGGTCACCAACGGCCAGCAGTGCACGCCGAACGCTGGTATTTCCATCTTTAAATTCACGGCCGGAAAGACCCACCGTTTGCGCCTCATCAACGCAGGTGCCGAGGGCATTCAGCGCTTCACCATCGACAATCATACCATGACTGTGATCGCTAACGACTTCGTCCCAGTCAAGCCATACCAGACCAATGTAGTCACTCTCGGTGTAAGTGATCGTAGAGTCCGCCTAAATCAGATATTGATTGTTCGACACAGATTGGCCAACGTACCGACGTCCTTGTGACTGCCAACATGCCTGCTAACTCCGCAGTTTTCATGCGCGCTGATCTGAGTGCCAAATGCGCAACGGCAAATCAACCACATGCTGTTGCAGCAATCTACTACAATAAGGCAGACACAACCAAGACTCCAACATCGGTCGCGACGCCCTACGATGATAGCCACTGTGGGAACGATCCGCTTGCGAAGACCACGCCCTTCTTTCCCTTCCCTGCAACGACCAATCCTGCGACTACTCAGACAATCGACATCACTGTTGGAGCAAACGCTTCTGGCAACGTCGTGTGGAAGATGAACGGAGAGTCATTCCGAGCCAACTACGACCACCCAATCCTCCTGCTCGCCAACCTGGGAAACACCTCATACCCCAATGATCCCCAGTGGAACGTCTACAACTTCGGCACCAACAACAGCATCCGCCTCATTGTGAAAAACGAAATCCCCGCTGCGCACCCTATGCATCTCCATGGCCATAACTTCAATGTCCTCGCCGAAGGCGTCGGCACATGGGACGGAACCGTTACCCACATAGAAAATACCCAGAGGCGCGATGTGCAAATCCTGCAGCCGGCAGCCCACAACGCTGACGGTACTACCAGCCCGGGCTACATGGTCATTCAGTACAACACGGACAATCCTGGCGTCTGGCCGTTCCACTGCCACATCGCCTGGCATGTCAGTGCGGGTCTCTATGTGAACCTAATGGAGCAGACTGCTGCCATCCAGAAGCGGGTCATCCCTTCAGTCGTGGCGCAAACCTGCAGGGACTGGGCTGACTACAGCGGGCACAATGTCGTTGAGGAGATCGACTCGGGTCTGTAGGGGGTTTTCTAATTTTGGACTCGATTGGGCGCCATGGTATGTGATCGCCCGCTGACGGGTGTGTGCTTCTGCAAGTGTATTGGATCATGCCATCTACCGAGGATTGTACGTGTGTGACTATTTGCATTTTCGGCAACGGTTCTATGCCTCTTTCGCTTCTTACTGTCCTTACCGGCACACCATGTTGTATGATGCATGCTTGTCAGCATTTTCGAGGCGCAGTGGGGGGGGGGCCTGGAAATCCGGGTGTCACAGGATCTGTAGGAATAGGATCAATCCAATGACTCAATACTTCATAATCAAGTTGACTCGGGGCAGTCCCCTTTAGTATTTCCGGCAGTCCCCTTTAGCCACATTGCGTTGTCCACCTGATCAGCACTATATCTATTTAGCATCACCTCGTCGTCGTTGTCGTCAACTGTATATAGTCTTACTGACGGTGTTTCTGGTAAGAGGATATATTTGATATGCATGAATGCATTATCACTTTGATTTAGACGATGATGCATTTAAACCAGCACGATCTACGTCTTGCAGAACCGTGCATCGTGCATGACAGCTATGTTGGAGCCGGAACCTGACTATCGGGTCCACTGCCCTATCTCGTGTATCGTGCATGTTATTGTCGGCTCTTTGCAGTCGTCGTCTCTAGTTGCTGTATTTGCTATCAGCCACTGCATCTACTACAGATTGAGTATAGTCATCGAATGCAGTCGATGGCGACGGTGGCGATGTGGCTAATGTGGCTAAAGAGGACTGCCGGAACTACTAAAGGGGACTGCCCCGAGAACTTGCTTCATAATCGCTTTTCCGAGTGTTTTGAAACCTCTGGCTATAGCGTTGCAGTGTGCCTTCATGATCTGCACCTGCTGCCACACTACCCCGTAGATGTCTCACTCTCGATTCCATCGTTGTTCGTATCCGTATGGTTCTCGGGGCCGTTTTCTTCTCCAACTCGGATCACAAACGCTGATGATGTGCCCCGATACGATTTCACCTAGCGTGAATTCTACTCCCTCGTTTCGCATCCTCCTGGCAGATCCTAAAGGAGTTGACAGGTTTACTTTGGAATCCTTACCAACGCAGAGAATTCTTCGGAGTTTAATACACAGGGAATTCTTCCGAATCTAATACGCAATGGTGGGGGCCATGCAGCTTCCTCCGGTACAATGTTATCGGCTATGTGGTGGACAATAAGACCGAGGTCCGATTTGACAACGCGTGACAGTTTGACATCTTACACTTGATACTTTAGCTTTGGCACATTACTGCAGGATAAGCTACTCGTGTTGCCCTGAAATTCGTTTCGACGAAAGACTTCCATGAGTATCTCGCCACTAAAATAGACCACAACAATCAACGAGCCAACGGAATCACGTATCGCCCAGGACCCGATTGGCAGCATGACAATATCATGACTGATATAACTTATACTGATGTGGAAAGCAGCAGCGAAATCAGAGAACTTTGGCCATACTGTGCCTATCGGTAATGGAAAGTTTGGGATAGTCACCAGTTCTAGCGAGGAGGTACCTGGCTTAACCTGTGATCGCCACCAACTCTGTTGTACCATCCCAACAGGAGGTACACATAGCATCATGAGTATACCACCAGATTTGATGTACTATTTTATTCGTCTCTTTAAGACGCTGGCAGATCTATATCTTCAAAGTTTCAAATCGTACATCAACTCAATCACGCAAACATTATTTTCCATCTATTGTCGATCGAGGACCTGAAGAAGCTATCAAAGCAGAAATTACAACGCCAAATATACTCTATAAGAGATATACGTGATCAACGCTATAAAGACTTGGTTGTTTCTCAGAGTATAGAGAATTTCAGCTCTAAAAGAGCGACAAGGTGTGGGGAGGTACAATGGATCTGGTGGCATTTGGCAGTCAATTGATGTACCCCGTAAATCGCATAGTTGCGCGGCCAAAGACAATACTCCGTCAGCCCGCTATGGCTCGCCTATCGACCAATCTCTTGATCAATAAACTGTGCTTAGAGGAAAGAGCACAGATGATTCCTATCGACTGACTGGCCGACAAGCGTACAGTAGCCTGCTAACCGGAACAGGAAGGGTATGAATTCTTGGGCGACACGAGTAGGTCATCTTGCAGCTCACAGAAGCTTAAAGTATCTTTATATTCTAGGTCTGCGACCGGTGCATCTCTAGGGTTCCGGTTTCGGCCGATTATACGCCAATTTAGGCCAGCTTTCTCAAACTTCCGCTTTCCCTTTGGGCACCCTTACAGCGAGCGCCCAGAAAATGCAACATTGTGAAGACGGCTGAGGGCGGCAATGAGGGCGGCGGTAGCCCAGTCCACCAGGCGGAACATTTACTGGGAGCGGAAGTCTTCGCCAAGACATTTCACAATGGGGAGAAGAACATCACAGGGTCCACCTGGCGCAAATGCCGTTGACTTTGCATAAACCACGGTTCGCCCTCTGCACTGGGCTGTGGGGAAGAAACTGCCGTGTAGGCGCACCACACCGAGACAGACGACTACTTTAGCGATAGCAGGAGCGCATCCACAACGTTTCCAAGGCGTTGTCGATCATCTGGGGAAGTCTGAGATCAGAGAATCAGACGCGCATGCAGTGGGGGTGCATTGTGCGTGTTTGTAGATAGCTGAAGCCCAGACTTTACTGCGAAGTTCACCCTCCGTAAAAATGTTGATTGACGGAAGTTGAAGTGAACGAAGTTGCCGGCGCGAGGCATAACGAGTAGGAGTATTTCCGATACATGAAACCAATGCTAAGATCTCCAATGCCTGCCCTCTCATTCGCTTAAATAGCTTATCTCTATCGACGACCATTTCCCTCGACAAACTCGCCCTTGGGCTGTGAACTGCACAACATCCGCCCACATTCATCCAGTCCGCTACCACTAGCTCGTTTGCTTCCCATTGGAAACCCAGCTCCCGTGGGGAAGCCTTCACTCTTCAAGCTTTACGGGGGTAAGTAGTCCAACGTCCAGTTTCATTTCGCCACGGTGGGGTTCACACAACTACAAATTTCATCCCCCTCGCCCTCCATCTTTCCTAAATTACCTTCTCGCCCTCGCCTTCACACTGTCACCTGTACACATCACCCTTGGTACAGGCAGCTCGACGAGGCATTGACCGCGTACCAATCGTACTTTCGACTCGAAAAGCTACCAACAGCAACCCCACCTCTGCGCGGCGATATCGGACGGCCGCCGCCCGTAGGATGGGTCTCGTGGTGGAAGACATTTATGGACCAAAGATTGACGACGAACAACCAACCAACGTATACGAGTACGAGAATACCCCGGAGAACCGGTCATGGGCCGGGGCTCTGCCCGTGAAGCAGGGTCTTTACGACCCTGAGTATGAGAAGGACGCCTGCGGTGTCGGCTTCGCTGCGTAAGTCACAGCTGTTCGCGGACGGTGGGAGTAATAACTGAGCATCTTGTAGCCATATCAAGGGTCATGCAAGCCATAAGATTATCAGCGATGGTACGCGGTTCCATCGCCTTGGCTTCGGCAGCACTCACTGACAGTCTTCACAGCCAAGAATCTGCTGTGTAACATGACCCACCGCGGGGCGGTGGGCTCAGATGCGCGAGATGGAGACGGTGCTGGAGTCATGACCTCCATCCCTCATAGGTTCTTCGTCAAGAATTTCGCCCGAGAGACTGGCCTCGAGCTTCCCCCGCAGGGTCAATACGCGGCAGGCAATCTATTCTTCAAACCGGACACCGACATACTCAAGCAATCTACGAACACATTCGAAGAAATAGCCGATTCATTGGGTCTACGGGTTCTGGGATGGCGAGAAGTGCCGAGAGACTCCAGCTTGCTTGGACCAGCAGCGCTTTCCCGAGAGCCAATAATCCTTCAGCCTTTCGTAGTCCTCAAATCGGCCTACGGCACGGGGAAATCACCAGAAATCACGGATTTTGCTCAATTCGATGAGAAACAGCTCGAGCGCCAACTGTACGTTCTGCGAAAGCGCGCAACGCACACCATTGGACTTCACAATTGGTTCTATCTGTGCTCGCTGAGCAACAGGAATATAGTCTACAAGGGCCAGTTGTCTCCGGTGCAAGTCTACGAATACTATCATGACCTCGTATCTGTGGACTATGAGGGTCACTTCGCGCTCGTTCATTCTCGGTTTTCGACAAACACATTCCCTAGCTGGGATCGAGCCCAGCCGCTGCGATGGGCGGCCCACAACGGTATGTCAACCAGCTCTATCTGTTGTTGGTGTGGACTAATCAAGGCTAGGCGAGATCAATACTCTGCGAGGCAACAAGAACTGGATGCGAGCTCGTGAAGGTGTCATGCAGTCGGGCTTCTTTAAGGAAGAGCTGGATCAACTATACCCGATTGTCGAAGATGGAGGCTCTGACTCGGCAGCATTCGATAACGTCCTCGAGCTTCTGGTGATCAACGGTGTCCTATCACTGCCCGAAGCTATCATGCTCATGGTGCCAGAAGCTTGGCAGGACAATACAGCGATGGACCCGGCTAAGGCAGCTTTCTATGAATGGGCGGCATGTTTGATGGAGCCGTGGGATGGGCCAGCACTTTTCACCTTCTCTGACGGCAGATATTGTGGTGCTAACCTTGACCGAAATGGGCTGCGGCCTTGCAGATACTATGTTACCGATGATGATCGGATAGTATGCGCGTCTGAGGTAGGAACCATTCACATAGATCCCGAGAAGATCGTTCAAAAGGGGCGATTGCAGCCTGGGAAGATGCTCTTAGTTGATACAGTTGCTGGCCGTATTGTCGATGATGCTGAGCTCAAACACAACGTTGCCAGTCGCCAGGATTTTAGATCATGGCTCGAGAGAGAGCTTCTGACGCTACCTGGTATCTACTCTCAGCTAGAAGAGCAAGGTATGGAATTAGGGCACAAGCTCAATGATATCGGCGTGCAGGAAGATCCGATGCTGAAAGCCTTCGGGTATTCGTTCGAGCAAGTAAGCTTGCTGCTGGGCCCTATGGCCGCTGATTCAAAAGAAGCCCTTGGATCCATGGGTAACGATGCCCCATTAGCATGCCTCGCCCAACAGCCTCGCCTGCTGTATGAATATTTCCGTCAACTCTTTGCCCAAGTCACTAATCCTCCCATCGACCCCATCCGAGAGGCCATCGTTATGTCTTTGGAATGCTACGTTGGCCCTCAAGGTAATCTGCTTGAGATGGATGCCGGTCAATGCCACCGTCTGCTACTACCCTCGCCAATCTTGTCCCTCGAGGAGTTTACCGCACTCAGCAATATTACTACGTTACATCGAGAATGGACTGTGAAGACAATCGACATTACCTTCCCCAAGAACGAAGGTATCCAAGGGTATATGAAAGCTATGGATAGGATCTGTTCCGAAGTCACTGAAGGTATCAAGAACAGCGACCGCGTCCTCATACTATCCGATCGAAATACATCCAAGGATCGCGTTCCTGTGTCTGCACTTCTAGCTACAGGCATGGTACATCACCATATGGTTCGCAACAAGTGGAGATCACAAGCCGCTCTTGTTGTAGAGACGGCCGAAGCTCGTGAAGTGCATCATATGAGTGTCCTCCTTGGGTATGGTGTCGATGCTATCTGCCCGTATCTAGCAATGGAGTGTATCCTCAAGATGAATCGCGAGAAGCTCATTCGAAAGGAACTCTCGGATGAAAAGATCATTCAGAATTATAAGTACTCTTGCGATGGTGGTGTCTTGAAGGTCATGAGCAAGATGGGTATCTCGACACTCCAGAGTTATAAAGGCGCCCAGATCTTCGAAGCCCTCGGTGTGGATGACGAGGTTGTCGACCGATGCTTTACAGGAACCGCTACTCGAATCAAGGGCATGACATTCGAGCTCATTGCTCAAGATGCATTCGCTTTCCATGAGAAGGGTTTTCCAACACGCAACATCCATAACATCCCCGGTCTTGCCGAATCCGGTGAGTATCATTGGAGAGATGGCGGAGAACCCCATATCAATGACCCTGTCGCTATTGCAAACATCCAAGACGCGGTACGCACGAAGAATGACAAGTCGTACGAGGCATACTCTTTGGCAAGCTATGAGCAGATCAAGAATTGTACTCTACGGGGTATGCTTGACTTCAGCTTCGATGAACGAATCTCAGTGCCCATCGATCAGGTTGAGCCTTGGCCTGAGATCGTCCGTCGCTTCGTTACGGGTGCTATGTCTTACGGGTCAATTTCGATGGAGGCGCATTCCACACTAGCCGTCGCCATGAACCGTCTCGGTGGCAAGTCCAATACTGGTGAAGGTGGTGAAGACCCGGAGCGCAGTCTAACGATGGAGAACGGCGATACCATGCGTTCGGCGATCAAGCAAGTCGCTTCCGGACGCTTCGGCGTCACCTCCAACTACCTTGCCGACTCTGACGAGCTTCAAATCAAGATGGCTCAGGGCGCCAAGCCTGGTGAGGGCGGCGAGCTCCCAGGCCACAAGGTCTCCGGTCCCATTGCTCGAACAAGACATTCGACACCTGGCGTGGGCCTCATTTCGCCTCCTCCCCATCACGACATTTACTCCATCGAGGATCTGAAGCAGTTGATCTACGACCTCAAATGCTCAAACCCCCGGGCTCGCGTCTCTGTCAAGCTGGTGTCCGAGACTGGTGTCGGCATTGTCGCATCCGGTGTTGCAAAGGCCCGAGCTGACCACATCCTGATCTCCGGTCACGACGGTGGGACAGGTGCTTCGCGATGGACGGGCATCAAGTACGCAGGTCTACCTTGGGAGTTGGGGCTTGCTGAGACGCATCAGACCCTCGTACTTAACGATCTGAGAGGTCGTGTCATTGTTCAGACTGACGGTCAAATCCGGACCGGCCGTGATGTTGCGATTGCTTGTTTGCTGGGCGCGGAAGAGTGGGGCTTTGCTACAACTCCTCTGATTGCCATGGGATGCATTATGATGCGCAAGTGCCATACCAATACATGCCCAGTGGGCATCGCGTCCCAGGATCCTGAGCTGAGGAAGAAATTTCAAGGCACCCCTGAGCATGTCATCAACTTCTTCTACTATGTCGCGAATGAATTGCGTGCGATCATGGCTAAACTGGGCTTCCGAACAATCAACGAGATGGTGGGACATTCTGAGATGCTCCACATGCGCGACGATCTACGCTCAGCAAAAACGGAAAACGTTGACCTTGGGCTCATTCTCACACCTGCTCATCACTTGCGGCCTGGCGTGGCGACTTACAACGTTCGGAAGCAGGATCACAAGCTCCATGTCAGACTCGACAACAAGCTCATTGCGGAATCTGAACTGGCGCTAGAGAAGGGTCTGCCATGTCGCATCGAGTGTGACATTGTCAATACTGATCGAGCTCTCGGAGCGACACTGTCCTACCAGATTAGTAGGCGGTATGGGGAGGCAGGCCTGCCTCAGGATACCATTCATGCGAACATCAAGGGATCCGCTGGCCAGTCTTTCGGTGCATTCTTGGCTCCGGGTGTTACTCTGGAGCTTGAAGGAGATTCGAACGACTACGTCGGGAAGGGTCTTTCCGGTGGACGTCTCATCATCTACCCCCCAAGAGCCGCGGTTTTCAAGGCGGAAGAGAACGTTTTGATCGGCAATGTTTGCCTCTATGGCGCAACCATGGGTACATGTTACTTCCGCGGAATGGCCGCCGAGCGATTTGCCGTTCGTAATTCTGGGGCCACAGCCGTCGTCGAGGGTGTTGGTGACCACGGCTGCGAATATATGACGGGTGGTCGTGTGCTTGTTCTTGGTGGCACTGGTCGTAATTTCGCTGCCGGTATGTCTGGTGGTATCGCTTATGTACTTGACATGAACCAGGACTTCCATTCGAAGATTAATATGGAGATGGTGGAGGTCTCAGGCCTGGAGGATCCCTCTGAAATCGCCTTCGTTCGAGGATTGATCGAGGACCACCACCACTATACAGGCTCAGAATTGGCTGCTCGCGTCTTGCTCGACTTCAACCGCGCATTACCACGCTTCGTCAAGGTGCTTCCGACTGACTATAAGCGAGTCATGGCCGAGGAAGCGGCCAAGGCTGAAGCGGCCAAGAAAGCAGAATACCCGTTGCCGATCCTTCCAGGCAACCCTGTCCGGACTCTCCACGAGGATGCGAAGAAGCAGATGCATGACCGTAAAGCCAATGAAAAGAAGGCTGACATGCTCGACATCGAAGAAAATTTTGGTGACCAGAAAGCCGAAAAAAAGAGGTCCGCCTTGGTCCTTGACAAGACCAAGGGTTTCATGAAGTACCAGCGAAGAGCCGAGAAGTATAGAAAGCCAGAGACAAGAACACGCGATTGGAAGGAGCTGTCAACGCGCCTGAACGAGGATGAGCTCAAATACCAAGCCGCCAGATGCATGGACTGCGGTGTACCATTCTGTCAATCTGATACTGGCTGTCCCGTTTCGAACATCATCCCTAAGTGGAACGAGCTGGTCTTCCAGAATCAATGGAAGGATGCACTCAACCGTCTGAACATGACGAACAACTTCCCTGAGTTCACTGGCCGAGTCTGCCCCGCGCCTTGCGAGGGAGCTTGTGTCCTCGGTATCAACGAAGACCCTGTTGGTATCAAGTCTATCGAGTGTGCCATCATTGACCGCGGCTTCGACATGGGCTGGATGGTTCCTAACCCACCAGCTAATCGGACCGGCAAGACAGTTGCGATCATCGGATCCGGTCCTGCAGGTCTAGCATGTGCCGACCAGCTCAATAGGGCGGGCCACCTAGTCACAGTATATGAGCGTTCTGATCGCATTGGTGGCTTGCTGATGTATGGTATCCCGAATATGAAGCTCGATAAGACCATCGTGCAACGCCGGGTCGACTTTATGGGCGAGGAAGGCGTCAAGTATGTCACTGGCATTGAGGTTGGTCCCGATGCTGAAGTCTCGCTACGATCGCTTCGACATGAATACGATGCAGTTGTCATTGCTACGGGCGCCACCGTTGCTCGAGACTTGAAGATTCCCAATCGCGAACTTGAGGGCATTCATTTTGCTATGCAATTCCTTCATCGCAATACCAAGTCGCTTCTCGATTCTGAGCTCTCTGACGGTCAGTACATCTCCGCCAAGGGTAAAGATGTTGTTGTCATCGGTGGCGGTGATACCGGTAACGACTGCATTGGCACCTCCGTCCGTCACGGTGCCAAATCTGTTACCAACTTCGAGCTTCTGCCACAGCCACCACCTGAACGTGCACGCGACAATCCATGGCCGCAGTGGCCACGCATCTACCGCGTGGACTACGGGCATACCGAAGTCAAGACACATATGGGCAAAGACCCACGCGAGTACTGCGTCATGTCGAAGGAATTCGTTGACGATGGCGAAGGTCACGTCGCCGGCATCAATATCCATCGCGTGGAGTGGACCAAGAGCGTTTCTGGTGGTTGGGACATGAAGACCATCGAAGGGAGCGAGCAGTTCTTTCCCGCTCAGCTGGTGATGCTGTCAATGGGATTCTTGGGCCCAGACGACCGCTTACTCGGGACCGACGTCGAAAAAGATGCCCGCAAGAACGTCAAGACCCCACCAGGGAAGTACAGCACGAACCTTCCCAATGTCTTCGCTGCTGGTGACTGCCGGCGCGGCCAGTCGCTCATCGTTTGGGGTATCAATGAAGGCCGCCAAGCAGCCCGTGACGTGGACACCTACCTCATGGGAGTGGGCACTCAGCTTCCCAAGACTGGCGGCATTATCCAGCGTGCAGCATACGAGACCGTCGGTTTCCCAGAGAAGATGAAGGCACAAGCCGTTGGCGCTGCCTAGAATCGTTCATTGGAATCATTTTACCTCCTATACATATGCGAAAATCTGAAGATACATACGTCCATCGAACTCACGGCATTTCCTGTACGATGACGAAAACTAGAATGGTGTTTAGGTGAAAGCATGGATCTTGAGATACCATTCTGCCACTCGCTTTTCTACGTCTTTCTGCGAGTGAGCCTTTGATTTTGAGTTTCGTCTCTGAGCATGCGATATCCTTACTGCATGCGTTTTTCGAGGTTGCATTAGATAGCGGTAGATGGAGCACTGTAGTGTGACAGACTTTCGATACGCTAGATAGTTCAACGCAATTCTAGTACATCTTGTCGATCAGATATGACTTGATACGACCAAACATCCATGCACCACATGAGAAAGAGTATCCCGTTCCATGACCTTGCTTACGAAAAGGTTTTCACAGACACACAATGAAGTGTATAACCAGTGAAGATCCATAGTTAAAAAGACAGACCGGCAGAAAAATATCACCCACATTGTCCTTTGACTCGACGAACGCCGCCTATTGAACAAGCACGTGACTAGGGCAAAAGGCATCTTGCTGCAAACAATGTTCAACATCCATCAATAGAACAATCTATGCGCTCCTGACCACCCAACTTGTAATACCACACTGATGGCTGCCTCCGCCGACCCCGGCCATTTCTTTCAAACCGAGTACGTGCGTACGCGAACTTCCCTGTTTCCTTGACCCAAGCTCCACTGACACCGCCATTCCCCCAAAAGCACCTCCCTCAAATCCGCGCACATCAAAGCGGGCAAATCAGCGAACACCCTTGGCTCCCCTGTTCGCCTCTCCTCCAAACCTCTTGCCATTATCGCCGATCCTACCGCCAGCGACGCCGTATACGTGGGGGAGAGCGCTGGCACTGTGAAGAGGGTGCTACTCGATGTAGGTGTGTCGCCCAGCCTTTGTTACGTCTTCACGAGTCCACGCTTCTCCGGATCATCTTTACCTCTTCCGCAACTGACATCGTGCCTACAGACAGGCTCCAGATCCGAGACATTTCGCTCACCGGCATCGACCGCACCCCTCACCTCCCTCGCGCTCTCTACCACTTCTAGCACTATCTTCGCCGGGTCATGGGATCAGAGCATACATTCTTGGTCGTTGGTAACGCGTGAGCCGACGAGAAGACTTGTCGGCGGACACACGGACTTCGTGAAAAGCCTCCTCACCATCTCGCTGCCCCAGGGCGGTAGAGACCTCTTGCTCAGTGGCGGCGCGGATGGCGCGCTCCTGCTCTGGGACGTTGAGAGCGGGGAGAGGCTACAGCTTCTGCGGACAGGGCATACGACTGGTGGCCTGCTGGCTCTAGCACCCCTTCCCACGGACTCCGATCTAGACGGCGAGCAGAAAGAGCAAGCTAAAGATGCGAAAGGCAGTGATGCTAATACGAAGGACGAAGGCAAAACGTCGATGACAATTTTCAGCGCCGGCTCCGATCGCACGATCCGCCGGTTCTCCCTCTCTCACTCGAACCCACGATCTGGCCGTTCACTGGGCCCTTCACTCGAAGAAATCCATCCGGAAGCTCCAATCATCGCCCACGAAACATCCGTCAACGGCCTAACTTTCGCCAGCGACTCCCAACTCTGGACGGCCTCCGCAGACGAAACCGCCAAATGCCTTCTCCCCAACCTCACAGATCCACCTCATTGGAAAGTAAACACCACGCTGCAACACGGTGGATATGTGCGCGCAGTCGCGGTGGACACAGAGGGCGGATTGATCATCACAGCGGGACGAAGCGAGGCGGTCAAAATCTGGGATGCAGAGACTGGGGAGCTGGAGTGGAGCTACGAGGGGCATTATGATGAGATTACGGGGTTGGTGGTGCTGGAAGCACGGAGGGAGGTGGTGTCGATCAGTGTGGATGGGACGGTGAGGCGATGGGGGTTGAGCGGTGGGGATATTGCGGCTGCGAAGCTGAAGGCTAGAGAGGAAGAGGAGAGGAGGGAGAGGGGAGAAGGTGGGGGTGGAGAGGAGGAGGATGGCGAGGGCCAGAGCGCAGGCGTGGGCCTGACGGAGGAAGAAGAAAGGGAGTTGGCGGAGTTGATGGAGGAGGGGTGAGGCATGAGGCCTGTCCCTGACCTCCCATCAATACATTCATGTCTGTTTAGACGTTCCGTTACAGCTCATGAGTCCATTCAGGGCGTGGAGCCGCTCGAGCCAACCCGTCCCAGCTCATATCATATCCCACGCTCTGGCAAGAAACGGGGTGTTGATCCCTAGCGCTCCTCGACGCGATGATGATGGACTGGGAGACCGGTAGGGACCCTCAAGTCGAGCATCGTTTGAGCATATGCTAGAAGGTGAACTCGGTACTGGTTTTCGTACCGGATGCACCGCTACCTTGTGTTGAACTATGCCTAATCGGCACCATATGCCACCTATTCCACAGAGAACCTGGAAACCCCAAGGCGGTTTGATGTAGGGATCACGCTAGCCGCTTCAGGGTTCTGAAGTCTTCATCGGATCTCGAGAAGAAGATCTCCTCTTGGTACCTCCTTCTCTGGGTCGGCCCCCCACATATGACAAACTTACGAAAATCCACTTCAAGAGTCTCTAGGGTGTACACAGCATTCAAGCACCGTCATCCTATATCAATGTCTACACTAAGCCCTCCCAGAAAAGAAACCGATCAACCATCTACTCTACATCAACAACAACCCAATCCCCCCAATAAATAGCATCATGCATACACAACCATCACCACCGCCAACACCACCCCCGCGAGCACACTACCACTGCACCGTGCACTGTACCCACCACTCTCCCAAACCGCCTCGCTATCACTAGTAGTGACCGCCTTCCCATTCATCGAGATCGTCCGCGTCTTGATCTTAGTCTTATATACCGTATCCGTCATCCGCACCGTGGTACCCGGCGTCTCGGTCTTGACCACCGTGACATTCGCTGTTCGCGTCACGTACTTGGTCACGGTGGCGCCTCTCTTGTCGAGATTTTTGGTCTTGTCCCACGAGTTCCACCAGAGGATGTCGTGCCAGAAACCTTTTCGTTGATCGGCTGTGAAAGAATATAAGCGCGTTGGGTAGATGGAGGTAATGCTCAACGTTCTTACATGGTATCTTTGGGCGTTTGCTGATTGTTTTTGCGTCGACTGCTTGCGTTATGTTTTTGGGTACGGTTGCGGTTTTTTGGGAGACATAGTGAGTCTTGCCTCCGTACCAGAGATCGTGCCAGAAGCCTTTCCTTTGATCGGCTGTGATAAGACATTAGCGCGTTGGGTAGGCGGAGGTAATGCGCGATGTTCTTACATTTTATTGTTGGGAGTTTGCTGTCCGCCTCTCCGTCGATTGCTTGCGTTACATCTTTGGTTTCGGCTCTTTTGTCGAGGGTAACGGTCTTGCCGGTGTTCCAGAGATCATGCCAGACGCCTGTCCCTTGAGGGACTGTGGATTTTAGTAGGTGTGTAGATGGAGGTGATACTGCGCTCTTACGTTTTATTATTGGGAATTTGCTAACTGTTTCTCCAACTTGTCCATCGGTTGCTTGCAAGCGGTGAGATTTGTCGGTCTCCTTGGCCGTCGTGCCGGTAATGATGGCAAGAAAGAAAGAGACAAAGAGCAGCTGGAATGGGAGGCTTGTTAGTAGACGCATTTTGCGACGCGGATATGAAGCTGGCGAAGTAGTAGACTTGACGATAAAAGAACAGATTTGATGCGGAAGTGGAGCTGGTGAAGAAGTGGATATGATGATGAAAGAAACAGAATGATTATGTTGACTTGTTCCATAGTACATGCAAGTATGATATATATTATAGCAGTCCCTCAGCCTTCCGCGGTAATCCGGCAGCTACCCAGGAAACGAAATACTTGCTCACCAAGCCAGCTACATCAATTCCCATCAAATCCACTCAGCATTTTCTTATTGCCTCAGCTGCACCGCGCGAATTAAGAGAGTGAACGATGCCGAGCGGTCGCGGAGATTCTGCGGTTTGGGAAGACTCACCGCTTGCGATCTACCATGGGAGGACAACTTATCGGCAGGCGCCTTGTCACTGACAACAAGATCCGACCTTGCTATGTCTTCAAATGCTACGCTGAGCGTATCGTGAAAGACACGAAGCCCGCCCTGACGGAGTCTGGGAAGACTCGATCCACGACCGTGGCCACGCAATAGAAACAGCCCTCATCCCAATCTACCATCCGCGATACCCCACCAACATGCCACGGTTCTAAAGACACAAGTCAAGACTGTCGCCTACTGGCGCTCCCTATCGAGATACGCACCCTGATCCTAAAGGAGTTGTTCAATGATCCCCTCAAGGAAGTGGACTGGCAATGTCTAAGAGCAGAGGGCGGGACACCTGCTTCCATCATGTTCACCTGCAGGACCTTATACAATGAGGCCTGAAGTATTGCTGAAGCGGCATGTATATTTCGGTTGGAGGATGTCCGATCGACGGATTATCGGATCTTTCGCCCTTGTATGGTGGGCCAGTGGGGTCGGAGACCGGAGTGGTGAGTCGACTAGGGTGTGCTTAAGTACTCAGGTTGCTGATATCGAAAGGCTTAATATGTATTTGCATCGGAGAGGGGTGATTTATCATTATAACCATGGCTGAGAGGGATGCCCGGAGGCTACGGACTTGATTCCCTACGGTAGCTTCGTCGTATCCTATGCGGTGGCAGGGTGCTAATTCTTCTGGCTGGCTCGACCAGAACCAAACATTTTGCATGTTCAGACGTGCTGACGAGATGGCGATGGGCCGAACGACCAGTGATGGCCCATTGCCAAAGCGGTAAAACATTACAGGATATCAGTGACTTGGCTGAAGGGCCTACAAATGCACCGCAAAGGAAGGGTTCTCAATCGGGTTACGGGGCAAATGCAGCACCTAAAGGTGCCAACGCTTGGGATAATAATATAGACTTGGTGGACTTAAAACTCGTACTTCATCTCGTTACATCGGATCACTCTGCCTCTTTTACCTCCCTCGAAAAGCAGCTAGCATACAGCATCAAGAAGACATCGCCACGCTCGCTTTTTTTTGTCGGAACGCCTTCCCTGAGCCTATCATCTGGAAGAGGTGCGTCTTTCACTCAGAGCCTTTAGTAATATTATCAATCCCTTGCTGCATCTTTTAAGACTCTTATTTCACGTTGACCGAGCTGGTCAGGCACGCTTTGCTCCTTTGAGACGAAGTCTTGATCGAAGCTACAATGCCTGTGGCTTACAAGCGCCCATCTGCACCAGAAACAGCAGCGGAACAACGGTCTTCGAATACAAAGTATGGTAGAGGTGCAGACACATCCAACGGGGGTCCAGCCTATGCAGCGACAATGGGTATGTACCAAAGAAGAGCGAGAAATGATCATGCCTTAGTAAACCTAACTTGACGCGATCTGTTCACCGTAGTGCCTTCGCACAGTACTCGGAACAAACCTCGAGCAAGCTGATTGCTATTGGCTCAGCTGCCACGCCTGCTACGTGATGGAGTCGTCCAGGGTCCAATCTCACATCGTCAACTTATCCATCAAGCACATAACATTATGCTACGCAGCACGATGTACCTCGTATAAGTAGCATGCTGCAAAACTACTAATTACTCCAGTACACAGGCTGAAAGCGGTGAAGAGACAGCGACCTGACTTCGCCAATCAGGTCCGCTTCTGGTGCTGACCAAGGATAAGGAATTCTGTTTCTTCGTGATCATGGGCCCTCGTCTACTAATCGGCGTGCTTGTGCTCGTCGCATTTCAGCATAATGGTGACAGTCGTGGCTGATGCTATCTAAGCCAACATTATCTGCCCATGCTCGTTAGCGTGGGTTTCACAGAAATCACAGTATCAAGGCTCTAAGTGATCAAATCAGTCGTGCTTAGTTCCGACAAGAGCAAGAGTGAGCGAGTCGTCTCACATTCCTTGCATGTTGACACTATAGGAAACAGCTCGTGCCACTACCACCACCACCTTCTTCTCCTCCTCTACCTCTACTTTCTCCACCTACTCGGCCATCAACACACCTCTAACTGGGATACTTGCTAAATAGGTCTCGACTGCACCAAGGCTAGGAAGAAAGGGATGCAACCTTCGCAAGCCGGGAAGTGGGCTGTGTTCGATTGACGGTCGAAGGTGCAGTACCTTACGTTGCCAAATGCGGATTCAAGCCACGCGTTTGCTGTGCTTGTTCCGGACGAGCAAATCCTTACGTTGCCAATGCCGGATGCGAGTTCAAGGCATGTCAGTCTTGTGTCTATTCTAGACCGATGGCTCCTCACGCAGCAGGATGGAAGTATGTGACCCCAGATGCGGCGTATATTCGGAGCAGCAGGACCATACGTTGGTAGTTGGCAAATCTTGATCTCGGGGCCTTCAACGTTCAAATTGGACGACCTGTCCACCAGAATCGAACGGGAACTCCGGATGCTCCTATATCGCTCCAGGTCGTGTAACAGCTTACGCTACTGGTTGGGGAGCTCCCAATCATTCCTTCAACGTCTATCCCGGACTGACTGCACCATGCTGCAGCTGAATGAGAACCTTCGACTTCAAGGTGTGGATTCGGACCTTGTGGCACCTTACGCCAACTCCTCAATTATTATTCATAACGTCTTTTTTCTCCTGCCTCGCTAGATGCCAGTATCGTCCAGAACGAGAGGTCCACTGGTTTGAAAGCTGGGCCCCCGTATGTTGCTATGTCGTGCCAGAATTACCTGAACAATGTGAAGATAAAGAAAGCCAGACCTCTCCTACAAGTAGCCTGTTAGCCTGTGCCACGTTACCTTACTCTCACTTTCAACAAAGCGCGAGCGCATGCCATGCCATCAATGCATGGTAATCACGCAAGTACAGTGGTGAGCCTCCCCACTGTCTTCGCTAAGGTGCTGGAGGCGCATGCCTTTCCGGCGCGGCCTCGCCTGCGTGTAACACGAATCCACATTTGGAAGTGGGCCATGACGGAATATTGAATGGTGACCCACTTTTCCAGCCCACTACCCGGACGTGCTCCATCCCTCGACTTCCTCCACTTTCCTCTTCTTTCGTCAAGATCCTCCTACCAGTTTTCTCTTGTTGACCCAGCTACAATACCGGAACCTCATGTTATACTATTTACCGTGGGAACCTCATTGTCTCTGCCCGACCTTACCTATCAGCCTCCTGTCTACCTTAGCTATCAACCTACTAAGGTGAGTACACACGGCACACTTGGCGTAAATATCAGGGCTTACTCTTGCCATGTAGCATGAAAATCTTGCAGTAGACACAATGGCTTTGACAATAAACTCTGGTCATAAATTACTCTTCAACCCAGAGCAGGATTACGACGGTGATGACGTGGACTCTAATGGCTATCGGAATGTCTCAATCTTTGTTGACCGCCACCACTATCAGGAGGGTACGGAAATTTCAGATAGCGAAGGAGAACGCACGAAAGATATGGACAGTGACGACGATGTCCTGTGTGTTCTGACTAGTAGGCGAGCTCTCTTGTCGTCACGTCCAATCTACTGACAATGATTATCAGAAACCTCTAGCAGTGGGAGCGAGCATGCAATCTTCGAAGATGATAATTCTCGTAACTGAATCACCATGTCAACATACCCAGTTACATCTACTGACAAGCTTTAGTGAGCCATAGAGCTCAACGGCGTGCCGCCCAGGAAATTAACCAGACGCGGCGCTTAACGAGGAATAAAGCCCGCACCGAGCGTCGCAGAGCCCATCAGCAAGCACAAGTCGGCAAGGGCCGACAAAAGCGCCAGCACAAGCCATATGACTCCACTGACACCAATCATGAAGCGCGAAGGGCAGCACGAAAGGAGCGGAAGAAGGCAAGGAGGGCGGCTGTCAAGGCCAACCCCGAGCTCAAGGCTGCAAATAGGGATCGCAAGAAGGCGAGGACGGCAAGGAAAGAACTGAGGCGGAATTTCAGGGCAAGCGTTACTAGCTGCCTTCTCCTGTTGACCCTTCTTATGTCAAAATCCCAATATCTCTAAGGCTTTGCTTCTGCTGAGAGCTTCTACTCTGTCCGCCCGCAGCTCTCTCTCGCCTACAGCTCCGGAGTGCCTGTTGCTTAATTTGTTTTTACTAGCAATTGTAATGCTTGGCTCACTTGGGAGATCAATCACCGCAAAGAGACGGATCTCTTCGACCTCGCCATTGTTGGACCCAACGGTAGCCGCGCGGGGAGCGTCTTATCATCAACATGCTACACAGCTATTGAACGTGAGGGCGACGTCTACTACCGTAGTGCTGGATACGACTGAAGCTCGCTAGACTCTCGGCCGATCAAGAACCATCAAGGCGTCCACGACTGACGAGCGCCTCTGATATTACGATACTGTAGCTTTTTCGATCGACTTTGCACGCTGCTTTGAACAGAAGGACGTACTTCTTGTTCCAGCGAGAGGCCTGCCTTACTTTATTCTGGTGCCCATATACAAGCGTGCTAGCAAGTGCTGCTTCTACGCAGAGGCTCCAGAAACCCACCGAGAGCCCCTAACCTCATCGTCTACGCCAGGAAAAAAAGCCTGCCGCTCTCGCATCCCTCCTCAAGGACAGGCAGAGCTGTACTGTTCTCCAGAACGTAAGATCCGAGCAATACAAGCGACTATCTTCAACAGATCACCATAAGTCCACTTTGCTGTTGCGAGAATATGTCTCGACTGCTTAAAATAGCCATTCGAATCCTATAAAATGTGAATATCACCGCATGAGGAAGACGATATCTGCGTCTTTAGCAAGTTCATCCTCGTAGCATAGAAGGAGTCATACACATATACTGTTTCGGCTCTTTCTAGCCCTCCAGGCAATCTGGAACGTGCTGTTGCCTTGTGATTCAGGCATATGCTATGAGCAGCAGGACACCGACTGCCAGAAGCAACGAAAAGGGTCGACTCGTCTTCTAGTTCTCCCTCGCCACGGAGGTTGAGATAACCACTGTTGAAAGTTTCCTTGTTGGTTAGTACACCCTTATCACACCCATCTGTCGTCTCACCCGCAGGCGTGGTCGATTCCACAGGATCTATCGGATATCAAGCGCTTCGTCTGGTCAGTCGTTTCTATCAAAGGCTGCCTTTCTGTGTCGTTCTGTTCGATATACTGGCTAACTACGCGGGATCCATCAACGAGAACAACTGACCCCTGAGGACCCACTGTGAAAGCGGCAAACCGACAAAGAGTATCCGAGTTTCCAAGCGCCAGTCGTCGCCACTAAGGTAGACTGATCGCGTCGAGTCGGGTCACCAAGTTCGGATCGGGTACCCGACTCGAATCTTGACGATTCGTATCAATTCGACTCGAAAGTCTTGACAATTCGATTTCTAAAATTGAAATCGACAATTCGAATTAATTTCTATATTTGAAATCGAAATTCAACTCGAAAAATCGATTCGAATCGTCAAGACTTAGTATTAGTATAAGAAAATTCTAAAATAAATAATAGAAAATCATGTTCTATTTTATAATCTTTCGATATAAAATTATTTAATAATGCATTATAATAATGCATTCAAACTATCTAAATAGCTAAAATTAAATTATTGACTTAACTTTTTTTGTTAAAGAGTTTAACAATCTCGTTTTGCATAATTTTGTTCAAATTATTTTTGTTTTTTTGATTTTTCTTATTGTCGCTCTTATCGATATCTTTATTATTGTTTTTTTTATTACTATTTTTAAATTAAAAAAAGAAAAAAGTTATTATATTTTAAGAAAAATTTGAATTCTTGATCTTTTTATTCTTAATAACGATAACACAATATTTACGAGAAAATTAATAAGAACATAGTAATGCTCTTTAAGATTTTTTTACAAATATTGTGTTATTGTTATTGAAGTGCAATCGCTCTATTACTAAGCTATTAATATTTTAATATTTAAGTACATTTTATTTAAAAATATATAGAGAACTAATAATTCTAAAGCAATAGCATAATTCTTAAATAGTTAAATACATTATTCGAAAAATCGATTTAAATCGTCAAGATATTAGTCTAAATATAAATTAAATTTATTTTAATTTTACATTTTACTTAAATCGTTCAATTATAACTTAATAATGCAATATAATAATGTAACAAAATAATGTATTGTAATAGTAATACATAATAGCAAACTCTCTAAGTTATGTGTATAAAATTATTAGTTTAAAATTTTAATAATTTCGTTCGCTTTATTATTATCTTAAATAATCTAATTCGAATTATCTTTTATTTTGTCATTATTTTTATCGTTATTATTTTTATCGATTTTATCGTTATTGTTTTTATCTTTCTTACTCTTATTATTTTTTTTGCTATTATTATTATTATTTATTGTTGCATAATAATTATAATTTAATTCTTTCGCATTATCTTAAATCTTGTATTAAGTTTTTTGCTTATTATTATTCTTTTTAATTACATTATCGAGATTCTTTATTTTAATAATAATAGAATTTAAAATCTCTCTTTTCTTTACATTGTTTAAGAATACAAATTCTTTAATAAAGATGTTAAACAATTTTATAAAATTATTATTATTAATTCTCTTTAAATTATTTAAGTTGTTATAATAAATAATTCGTTATTAAATAATTTTTACAATCGATTTTATATAAATCGAAAAGCTTTTATTAATGTTAAGCTCGTTATTAACGCTTAATTATAATATTAATTAACTTAGATATAAAATATAAATAATGCATTCAAATAATGCATATCTTTTTAAAAGAGAATCTCATTATTATATTTGTATTCTCACGCAACTTTTGTGCTTTTTCGACGATTTTAAGTCGATTTGCTTTCTTGATTGCAAATTTCTTTTTCGCTTTTCGTCTTAACTTATTTTTGAAACATTTTGTTATTAAATTATTAATATTGTGTGTTTAATTGCATTACTTAGATGTATAATTATAAATTTCTTCATTAGTTTAATGCTTCTTAACTTTTTTTTAACATTGTTTTTTATAATTTTACGATTCAACTTTGCGACTTTCTTTTATATAGATGTTTTACAAAACTTTTTAATTTATATTAAGATAATTTTTCGATTATTACTTTGCTTTTTGTACAATTTCTTGCGATTATTATTTTAGTCTTTTGCGCAATTTCGATTTGCAATAATTTTTAAATTTGTTAATAACGCTTTTATTATTTGTGCGTATACTTAATTTATTTTATAAGTAATGCATAGAAATAATGCAATTATATAGTAGTTTAAAAGTTTTTCATAATATTTAGTAGAATGCGACAAGATTCAAAAAGTAGAAAATTCGAAAAAATGAACAAAATTATAAATAATGTATTAACAAGTAATTTTATCGAAACAAAGTAAGAAATATATATATTAAAATTAAAATTATTATTTATTTACTAACACTTACTTTAAACTTTTGTTAACACAAAATTATTATTTTTTTACATTAATATATATTTAATCTTGTCAACATATTATGTAAGTTTATTTTCGTTAATTGCTTTGTCGTTTATATTATGTATTTTTATCGTTAATTACTAATTTAAATCTCTCTTTTCACGCGATTTTTCGACGCGTTTGCATTTATAAAAATTATAAAAATTATCGCTTATTTTATTATAATTTCTTTGAATTTTATCTTAAACTTAATATCTTTCGATTACATTTATATAAATCTCTTTTTAACATTGTTAAATTTATTATCTTCTTTAATAACTTGCACAAAGTAAACAAATAATGTATATAAATAATGCGAAACGTTTTATCTAAAATTAACATACTTAATTTGCTAATTTTTTAATCAATTTTAAAGTTTTCTCGCAATAAATTGATTTCTCAATTTAATTGTAACAAAATAAGTATAAACAAAGAAAAATTTCGAAAAGAAACAAATATTAAAAGAAAGAATGTTAGAAATGCTAATGTAATCAAGATAATGCAAACAAATAATATATTTTCGACTAATATACTAATGTTTTGCGATAACGAACACGAAAGTAAAAGCTCGATATCGTCGCTTTTTGTAAAATTAGAAAAAATTAAAAATTAATTAATTTTTTTATTTCTCGACTTTTATTTTAGCGTTTAATTTGCGAAAATTTGCATAACAAAATTAGCAATTTTAATCGTAAAAAGAAAGACTATCGCATTTAGAACTTAGCTTTAATAATATTTCAAAAAGCAATTAAGACGTTTATATGTATCTTTTTTTTAGTAAGTGCATTATCTCTTTGCATTATTACTATAATAACAAAATTGTAATTAATATTTCGCGCATTATAGATTCGAATCTTGCGACAATTTATGTTAAATACGTAACAATTTAATTGAAGAATTTGCTCTTTATTAAGCATTTAATAAAGCAATTTGATTTTTTTAACTAAAAATTTTACAACAATGTTATGTTCTTCTTTTTAAGCGAACATAATATGTTTTTTTTCTTAAACGATTATAATATGTTCTTTGTATTAACTAAGACTCGAATCTTCGAAATTTTATTATTAATAAATTTCTTTTAATAATTTAAATTATTAAATGCATTATTTCTTTGCATTATTACTAATAATATTTAATTATTTTTGTAATTACTAAAAATGTTTCTTCTTCGAAAATTAACTTATCTATTAATAAATCTAATTTAAAACAATCTTAAAATTTAGTATAAAAAAATCTTTTTCTTTATTTATTGCTTAATTGTTATTCTTTTCTTTATAATATATATTTTATAATTCGAGAACAATTTCTTTTGTGTCTAAATTTATAATACAATTAAAGTACTTAATTATTATAATTTATTCGACAATTTGCGAACTTATTTAAAATTGATTTTATTAATATATTCTTCGAATAAAATTAAAAGTTCGTTTAATATTTATTAATAACATTAAATATAAAAGCACATCTCGAGTTATTTGCGTTAGTTTTAAAAAGTTCGACGTATTATCTCTTCAATATTCTTAAATCGAATATTTATTTTTTACAATATTAAAGCGAAAATATTAATTGTTTTTATCTTGCAACAAACGAGATTATTAAGATTGTTAAAGTAAGAATCTTGTAACAATTACAATAAATTATATTAATATTAATAAAAGATTACATGCATTATTATATTGCATTATCTTCTTAACAATATTTGTTTTTTATGCTTTTGTTCTTAAATTAGCAATCGAATTATAATAACATTAAAAATAATTTTTAAATTTTGTCTTATATTTGTTCTTGTAATTGATAATATTGTCGTTTTTTTTTATAACTTATAAAGATTAATTTTTTGCGTAAAATTTAGAATGTTAACAAGATTATATAACGTATTGTCTAATTCTTCTATTCTTAAATAGTATTTCGCAAGCTTTATTAAAACTTTATTGCAAATCTTAATTACGATGTTTGTCAAAGAATAAACATTAATTATTATTATCTTCTTTAGATGTTTAAGATAATTAAACATTACATTAAATATTCGAAATTCTAAATAAATATTTGTGTTAATTGTTCGCGAAATTATAAGAGTGCATTTGTAGAAAAAATTTAACATGTTATTAATAAGCAAAATTAAGTTTTACTTGCTTTTGTCAAGTTTAATTTATTAAATCTTTAAACTTTAAAAATTATTTCTTATTTAAAGATTAATGTAATTGCGTAATTAATAAGCTTAACAAAACATAAAATAGATAAAATTTTAACAAATACAAATATTTTGTACTAGTTTTCGTAACTTTTTATTAATTTTCTCTTGAAAGACTTTAAATCGAAGCAAACGTTAAATTAAATTATTAATAATAATTATAAGAACGCAAGTTTAATAAAATTAACACATATATTATCTTTTTGCATTATTATAAATTTAAATTTCTTTTTAATTATATTAAACATGTTTGTACTTTTTGCAATATCTTAAAGTTGTTTATTCTTTAATTGCACAACAATATTGTTATTCGTTACTTTTAATTTTATAATTAAAATAAAATCTTAAGTTATAAGATTAATAATATAAGTTAAACAAAACATAAAGTTCTATTGTTTATTTTATTAAAACTTTTGTCAATTCAAGATTTTTTCGAGTTTATTTTTAAGTGTGTTGTTATTACTTGCGTTATTAATAACAATCTTAAAAAGTTTGTCTTTAATTTCGAAAAACTTCAAAATCTTTATAAGTTTTAACATTAATTAACAATCTATATACTTAATATTAAGAAAAGTAAATTTAATAAAATATTCGCGAAATTGAAATGCGATGTTTACTCAATATATTAACATTCTTAAATAGACAATTCTTTAAGAATTAAATTATGCTTTTAAAGCAATAAAGATACGTTAAATATTCTTAAGATTTATCTTAATTTTCTAACGAATTTAAGAAAGAATTATCTTAAATAATTTTGTGCGACTCAAAAGTATCAAATTTAAGCGAAGCATTTCTAATAGCTTTCAAAAGTTAAGATTGTTAATAATTCGAAAAGACAAATTTAAATTTACGAAAGTCTTGTATAATTGATTTTTTCAATTATCTTAAATAAAGAATAACAACAAATTAATAATAAAAAAATTCTAAAGAATTATTAGTTTTGCATTATTTATATGCATTATTAATTGTAACTTATGCAATTAAAGACTAAATCAATTGCAATTTGCAATCGAGATTAATTTCGTTTAATAATAAAAAATAGAAAATGTTTCTTTATATTCGATGTGCTTGAATAATTATAAGCAATGAAATAATTTAAAATTTTATAACAACTTTTGCACACAATTTTTGAAATATTATTTATAATTAAAATTATTTGAACATATTTGTTTTAGAGTTCGAATTATGTTTTTATATTAATCTTTTTTACTTAATGTAAATTAACAAGTCTTAATTAAGTCTTATTTAAGATATTATTATTAATAATCGTTTGTAATTATTATGTTTAAAATTAAATATTAATATTTGAATTTTATTTAACGTATTCGTTTTTCTCTTTCAAAACAAGTAGTAAATAATTAATAAATATTTTGTTTACTATTTTGCGAAAAATTCTTTTTCTATTATTAAAAGCAAAAGTAAGAAAATCTTAATCAAATTAACTCGCGAATTGATTAAAATATAAGCTACTAAATAACAAATCGCGAGAGATAAATTTGCTAGAATTTTCTTCGTTTAAAGACGATAATTGATTTTAAAACTCTTAAAGAGTTTAACATTTTGCAAACAAAAATACAAATATAGTATAACAATATTCTTTAATAATTCAAGAAAGTAATTTAAGAACAAAAAAATAATGCGAAAGAGTAATGCAAGCAACAACTAATTTAAGCAAATTATTTTAAGATAATATAAGCAAACGTAGCTTTTGTGTCGAAGCATACTACTTGACACTTTGACGAAAAATTCAAAATTATGATGACGTATATTCAAAAATAGAAAATCTTGACATAATAATGTTATTTTTGATTTTTTGACGATTCGATTCGATTTCTAATATTGAAATCGAAAATCGAGTTGAGTCAAGTCGAGTCGATTTCAAAATAATAGAAATCGAATCGGATTTCGAGTCGATTCCTAATGTTGAAATCGTCAAGTCGGATCGATTTCTAAAGTTGGAACCGAAACCCGACCCGACGATCAGTCTACACTCAGGCTCTCAGACATGCGAGCAGGTACCGTGCGAAACGCCAGTTCTTCGAGAACCTCATATCCCATCTCCTCAATAATTGCGGCACATCGCCTGCATGAGACAACGTGGCTGCTGCATTGACCCGAAGACTGAGAAGTGGACCGTGAGTCCTGACAGAGACAGCCTGTCTTGTGAGATTTTGGGGGGGAGGGGGATGGGGGAGTAGGGGGATTATTCGGATACCCATCACTACAGCACTAGGGTTCGAGATGGTGGTTTAGTAGGTTGGAGTTGGGCTGGGTTGTAACGATTGAAGGACGAATGATATGGACAGATCGTGGCTGCACGTACATGCCCTTTGTCGTCTCACACCCTCTCCCTCTCTCTCTCTTGCAGGTTATAGCTTCATTCGTGGCCCCTAGCCAACACCAATAACATCCCGCGACCACAGCAGCGAGTCTGCGAGATGAAGCTTCTCGTCTCTGTAGCTTATGTAACCTCTGCACTGTTCGAGATTCCGAGAGTCGATCGCGAGCGCCGTGATATCTGTAGGAGAAGGAAATCAGGGCGTGAGAAGAGCAAGGAGAATTTTCTTGCACGCAGCAACGACTTGAGAAACGACTCTGCGTTTGGGCGGGACGCTGTTGTGGCGAAGACCCATTTGTGGTCATCTAGGATGTTATTGGATTCAAAGGATCGAACGCGTGATTGTCATGCCGTGTGTACAAAGCGAGTAATATCATTCTTCGAGTGCCTACCTAAATCGAGGAAGATAGCGCATAGAGAAAAAACTCCTTCCTAGTCCTACACATCTTCCCACCAATCTCCCTTCACACCTGCAGCCTTCACTCTCCCCCTCCCACATCCCAGAGAGACATCTAGTCCGCAATCCGCCACCGATCGAACCACCTCAAATGTCTCCACTGCTGATTGCTCCCCTCCATCCCAAACACAACCGCCCTGAACAACCAAAACAAGCCCCCAACAACCACATAAAGCGACCCATAAACCGCCCACTCCACCGCCCTATTCCTCCTCGCCAACGGCCTCGTCACCCAATCGACCACAAACCCCATGGTCAAGATAGCGAAATACAGCGCCGGGTAATAATGATGCACGTACGTAACCCTCGCCATCGCCACAAACGGCATATAATGCAGAAACCACCCAGCGAGGGGGTACAGCCCCCCGTAATGAATCTGGTCGATCTCGGCGGGCGTCAGCTCGTCGTAGCCGCGTTGCCAGCGCACAGCGTACCAGGCCACGAGGGCGCCGAGGCAGAAGAGCGAGGCCGTGCTGCCCCAGTAGACGAAGGGGTTGCCGAGCAGGAAGTACTTGACGATGTGGTCGTCCCAGCCGCACATGCGCAGGCCGACGTGCAGGAGGGGCCATTGCCAGAAGTGGGAGGCGAGGTCGTCTTGCTTGTCGGGGTCGGGGACGAGGGCGTTGTTGGAGGTCATCATGGCGACGTTGAGGTGCATGAAGTCCCGGAGGAAGGGCGATTTGTACGAACCGGGGTCGCTGGCAGGTACTAAGTGAAATGTTAGTGGGTCTGTGTGGGTGAATGAGCAGGATGGGGACTCACGTCGTTCGTTCCAGTGCGATTCGACGTTCCAGTGTGTGTATACGTCTCGAGGCTTGTTCTCCTTGACGCAGGTAACTTCGATTTGCTTGAAGCCCCATTGAGGCAGGTTGACGTTTCCAGCACGCAAATAGCAGCCGAGAGCGGTATGCTTAAACCGGAGAGAGGTGGTCAGAGTCCGGATCTTGGATCTGTCTCTCGAAGCAGCGTCGTCCACAACTTCGACGGTCCAGTGATCTTTCTCGTCGCCAATTGTGGTGTTCCCATAGGATGATACTTCATTGTCGCCTTTTGTGACTGGGGCGGAGACAGCATGGGAGTGGAGATTGCGACCAGTCTGGGAATGAATGAGGCGAATCACGTCCTTGTCGGCCACGTACTCGATGGGTGCCTCGGGATCGTACAGAGGCTTATCGCGATTAGGGTAAAAGAACCAGTCGTTGTTCGCATCTTTGTGGTGGTAGCAGGTGACTTGCTGTTGCTGGGAGCCCTCGGGGTAGGTTTGTACGTGAGAATGCAGCAAGCCACCGCCATAGCCCATATTCTTCAGTGTAGCCCGAGAACCATAAGCAATCTCTAGCGGACTGTCCTTGCCGACCTCGGTGCCTCTTAAATTCGCCTGGAAAAGTGAACTCATCTGAGCGTCGCCGGGCCCGCTGTTCTCCAGTACGAGGAAGTGGACATAGAACGAGAACATGTAAACAAGCAATGGGAGGAAGATGAGTCCGACCACTCTGGTTGCTAGATGCGTGGCAAGCTCGACCTACACAACGTTAGCTGAGCCCTTGTCGCGTATCCGATGTAGTACCTTTGGCATCTCCAAGTCTCCGAACTTGTTCCACAGATCTTCCGCAGTGTATAGTCCAACCAGAGCTGTGCAGAAAAGCCCTACCCATTTGACACTGCATACGCAGCCGATGTTGAATCCGGAAAGGAACAGCCATAGGAACCACTCCGGTGAGAAGCTGTCATGCCGCAATCGGTGGAATCTTGCCCAGCATAGCGTCGTAGTGAACGTAAAGAATAGCAGCATCGAGTCTAGCAAGATGAACCTTGAGATCGTGGCGTATGAGTTCTCGCACAGCACCATTAGCGTCACGAGCCATACAGCCGGTCTCCTGAAGTTTAGCTCGCGCGCGGTGTAGTAGGCGACTGGTACACAGAGAGCTCCGAATGTCGAGTTGAAGAGGCGCATAAAGGTGTAATTCAGCTCTTCAGGGTAAGTCTCGCCGGACTTGAACTCGAAGGACCCATTGTACCCCGCCATGTAGCCTGAAAGACCGACCAGCATCTTGCCAAGCGGGGGATGAACATCGAAGTAGAATTCTCGCTTTAGGTAATGTGATCCGAATTTGCCAAAGCTGTAGAACAGTGACTGTCAGCGGGCATCCCTGACAATGTAGAAGGGTACGCTGGAGCCTGATCAGTGACATACTGGGCTTCATCCCAGGTCACAATTGGCGATAGGCCTATTTTCCACATCCGTGTGAAGAAAGCTAGAGCGGTGAAGATTAGGGGGGCGATCAGAAATTCGTATTCGTCCAGGGTCTGAAGAATTGAGAATTGGGTCTGCTTTGCACGTGTGAGTACTCAGTCATGGTTTGGAAGCTGGCGGAATACCTTCCGAGGTTTCTTTCTGTCCTCGGCTTCAGGCGACTTGGATATTGTCCCATTGCTGCCCTCTTTTGCCGGAACATTCCTCCTCCTGAGCTCCTGACCGAGATCTGCCCCAGTCGTCTCGCCGGACCGTGTCGCCATCATACTGCAGTACTTTCGTGCTCCGTCAGGGTCGCCGAAGGTATCGCAAAGGACCAGAAACAAATGAAGTCAAGATCGTGATGTGGAAGCAAGGGGAAAGGCCTCAGCTCAAGGCTGCGCCGGAAAGGAGTGTGAAGAAATTGATAGAGTACAGGGCTTTCAATTACCCGTCATCATCAAGGCTTCCTGCGTCGCTCAGAATGCGAGTGATGCGGAAGCTTCCTTGAGTGAGTTTCAAATTGTCCGATTAGGAGTGGATTGAATAGCCAACGTGTCGTTGGAAATTATCGACGCCGCATCTACACGCCAAGAAGATCGGCGGCTAGCTTCCAGCTCAGGCCACCTGTAGGGTTCCCCTTTTTCAAGACCAACCCTAGGTGAACTCCTAGCCAAGACCGATGCTGCAATCACGTTTTATATCTTACCTACATGTAATAAAAACTTTCGAACACGCTCAAATTTAATTTTTGAAAATTACTTATTAACGCAACGTGCAATTGTATCAATTGACGCGTTATTCAAATTATCTAATTGTTGCGCATCGATTAATACCTAATAATTATAATAAGAAAAAATAATTAATCTTCAATAAATTAATACTTTCTCGAAGATATTTACGAGTACAATATTATTTTGCATGTTAATATTAAAGATTTGCTTATTTATATTTAGAAAAAGAAAATTATGTCTATATTTATTGTAAAATAATTGCTCGACAAAATAGCTCGCTATTTAAAGTTATTAAGAAATCAAATTATGCAAACAAACGTAATAAACATTATTAACAAGTTAATTATTAAAATTAATTGCAATTATAAAAAAATAAAGAAAGACTAAATTGATCGTTAAGCTAGATTATAATATTATTCCTCTAGTTCGACCTAGCGCCAAGACTAAGTAGCGACAATTTTTTGAAATCGAATTGCTCAAATTAGTTTAGCGCGCTTCGCGCTAAACCACTTATAGTAATCGACTAAACTACTTTAAGCGATTCGATTTCTCGAATTTTTTTTGACCTAGATCTTGGCATTTGCACGTGACATTTCCGGGTTAGCGCGACTAGTCTAAGAAAGACATTACAATTATACGCAAAATTATAATAGATTTCTCTTTATCTATTTTTTTATTTTTCTTTATATACTTTAAAAATAACTCTTAAAGTTAATTATTTATAATTTTTTTCAAAAGCGTTTTAAAAACGTTTATGATTATTAAATCAAAGTTAATTGTTAATAAGAACGCAAAAATTATTATACGTCTAAACAATAACAAACAAAAATAAGTATTATAAAAAACATTTTTCTAAAATATAATTAAGAATATTAATGTACGTATTATATAACTTGAAATAGCAATTAAAGATATTAAAGTAATAAAGAAGTTTTCTAGTAAAGACATCGCAATTTACACAATTAATAAAAAGAAAATTATTAAGCTAAGAATTAACAATACTTAGATTGTTATATTAAAAAAAAAGCAATTATTTCGATATATGCAATAATAATTAACAAAGTAAAAATTAAAAAATAAAATCTTAAAAGTGCGAAATTGCGTGCAACAATTATTTAAAAAATACAAAATATAAATAAAAATATAAAGAAGTTTAGAAATATAAAGATAATATAAATCGATTAAAGATAACAACAATTTGTTCAAAATCAAAAATACGTATTTATAATTATAAAAATCTTAATATTAAAAATAACTAATTTTTTTTTTAATTTTAACTTAACAATAAATAAGCAAATTAAGAGAATATTAATATACAACAAAGTATATAAAATTATACAAAAATTTAAATATTTTTATTACGAGCATATTATAATTTAATATATAAGAAAGAAGAAATACAATTATTGCGTCAAATCTTACGTTATTAATTTTAAGATTTGCTTGATAAACTTCAAATTTAAATGCTATTTATATAAAAAAAATTATAAATTATAACAAAAAAATTGCTTAAAAAGCGAAAAAAATACAACAAATAATTATTGAAAAGAAGAATATATTATATCGATTTTTAATTAAAAAGATAACAATAATTAAGAACAAGTTTTACTTTAGTAAAAATAAGAACTTTGATTATTTAAAATTATAATTAATAATTCTAGACAAATCGAAAATTATAAGCAAAGAATGTACAAAAAAATAAAACAACAAAAGATTAACAAAAGAAGTTATTTTTAAAAAAACAACGACATTAAATTTATTGCAAACATTAATAAGTTAAAAACAAAATTTTCGATTTATATTACTTGCAAAATTAAATAAGAAAAGAGAAAAAAATTTATATAAAGAATTGAGCAAAGAGAATATTTATTTAGAAATTAATAAAATATTGTTAATATTAAAGAATATTAATACGATAATTTGCTCTAGCTAGCAATTATATTAGAAATTGTACTTTATTAATATTATAATATAACGTTAACAAATTTAGATTAAAAATTATAATATTTATAATTCGAAAATAAAGATATTACAAATTTTAACATATTAATTATTTAAGAATTATAAAGAAATTTTTATTAATTTATTACGAACAATAGATTAAATTAGCACTTCGAGCTATATTATATAAATAATAAGAATATTAAAATATACTTTTTTGTTAATAAGTATATAGCGTTTGTCTTCTATATAATAACGTACAAATTTAAGAATCTCTGCTCTCTTACTTTAAGACTAGCGAAAAAAAGAACAATTAACGTATACAATATTTACAATTTGTGCAAAAACAATAAGAACAAAAGTAATTTATTACTTTTACGCGTAACGTTAGCGAAAAAAGTTGATAACAAATATATTGTAATAAGAAACTTTAATCTTTATTATTTTAAATAAGATAATAACAAAGTAAAAGCTAATATAGATTCTTATAAGCTAGTAATTATAACGAAAAAATTTAAATTAAAGAGAATATTATCAAAAGATACAATTACTTAAAGACAAGAAAGTAAACAAAGTATTATTAATTTTATTTTTGTTCTTTAATTTTTGTATAAAAGCTTTATTAAATGCGACATCGCAAAGAATATAAACAATTACTTAAACTATTATTCTATATGCATAATATATAATTTACACATAATAATCGCGAAGCTTATAGAAAGAAGAATTAAAACAAGACAAACACAAAAACTTTATAAAAGATTCTAAATAAAAAAATTATTAAGAAGTTAATACTTATATTGCTTAACAACGTTTTCGACACATCAACAATTTGGAATAACTCTCTAGGGGTCCTATTAGCGACCTAGGGCTCCCGAGATTATTGTGTCGATGTCTTAGTCCTAAAGCTACATTAGTAGATTTAGTTGACTTCGAGCTAATCCTAGGCATTATCAAAAATTTAAGAAATACGTCAAGCGTTATCTAGCTATTACTCGTGTTGTCAAGACTTGTCGAACGCAATCTACGAGCACTATCTATTATGCGCAATCAACTACGCGCAATTAATTACGCGTAGTTAATCACGCGCAATCAATTATACGTAGTCAATTACGCGCAATTAATTGCGCAACTATAGAAGATGCTTCTATCTACACATTACTCTCGCGTAGAAATCTTACGAATCGTTCGATTTTGTTATACAAATTACTATAATGTAAGCGAGTAACAAGCAAAGATCTAATCGAAGTGCTGCGAGAGTTCGTGCGCATCTCGAACATCAAAATCATACTTTTGTTAAGTCTTTTTTAATCTCTCAAATGCAAGCTTCTTGTCGCTCTTCGAACGTTCTCGAGACTAATCTCGAATTACTCGAATTATCTTAGCATCTTGAAATTGAGAGATCGATTCTCCAAATTGTCGATGCAACTTTAAAAACAATTTAGATATATAAATAAACAATTTAGTAAAGACAATTAAAACAATTATTAAGAAATTTATATTGTTTGTTAAAATTTGTCTTAAACTTAAAGCAAACTTTACAAAAGAATGCAAAGAGATTTCTTATAAAATTAAAAAATATTATTATATATAATAGCGCAACAAAAGTAATAAAAAGTAGAAAAAATACATTATAATTAGAAATTATCTTAAAAAGATAATACAAAAAATTATAAAAACTTAATTAAAAAAAAAAATAAAAAAAAATTTACAAATTAGTCTTTAGAATATAAAGTAAATACGAATAAATACGCTAAAAAATATTACAAGAAATCTATATTTTATTATTATATAAATATTTATTACTATTATTAACAATCGATTTCAATAAAAAAGTAAACATTTTTTTAAAAGCAATTTTTTTGTTATTCTTACAAGTAAACTTGTTAAATATAATAGATAATTAATACAATTAAGATTTAATAATAGATAAAATTACGCAATATAAAATAATAAGAGTTATAACATTAACAATCTCGAACAAGATTTCAAATAACAATAAAATTATTAATAAAATACTAAAGCAAATCAATATTATTATAGTACTATATTTACATTACATATACAACGTTTACTTTAAAAAAAATTATTGTTCAAAGTATTTTCGTAACACAATTATTACAATTTTTCGCAAATTAAACAAAAGCAATTATTTTACAATTATATTTTATTGCTTTATAGTATTTCTTAATACTTTAAATAAAATATTCGAGTTTATGTTAATTAAGAGAGTTAATTATTTAACAAAAATACACAAGTTATTGTTGTATATTTATATAAAAGCAAGATAATTTATCTTAACGAAATACGTATTATATTATTTAATAAAGAAAATATATATAATATAAAACAAGAATAAGATAGTTACAACTTTATTGCTAAATATACTAGAAACATTTAACAACATATTACGCTTAAGACTATTGCACAATTTGCAAAGTAAACAAATAAATAAACGTATAATACAATAAATCGAAAGCTTTTTAAGCAATCGAATTACTATTTTTAGAATTAAGAAATACAAGACAAATAAAGTTGATATTATAATAAATATATCGCAAAAGTTATTATTGTTGTCAATTTTCTTTCTCTTTTATAACGCTTTATTGTTGAAGAAGTTATATAGTAAAAATATTGTAATTTGCGACTTTGTAGACAACGTAATTCTATTAATTAGAGAAAACAATATTAAAGTTAATTGCAAACAATTAATCGAAATATATAAAAATATATGCAAGAAATAAGCTCGCATATATAAGATTAAATTTTTTTTTAGTAAATATTAATTGTATTACGTTATAAGAAAGAATAAACTAATCGTCGAGTCGAGTTTCGATATTAACATTTTAATTCAACCCAAATACTCGATACCAATCTCTTGACTCAACTTGAAATCGACTTGGGTCAACGATTTCTTGATTCGATTCGATCGACTCGCCAAGCAATCGAAAATGACGTCAAAATGTCAAGATTTTCTATTTTTAAAAAAATTCGCATTATTTGAATTACTAAAAATAGTTTAAAAATAATAACGCACAAATAACGTACAAATGCATTATCTAAATGCATTACTATATAATATTATAAACAAATTAATTAAATTAATCAATTTGATTAAGTTAATTAATGCACTTTTTTAAAAATAATCTAAATTTTTCGAGTCTTGACGAGTCGAGCCAAGTTATACGCTAAATACTTCATATCTACCCTTTGACTCGACTCGAATACTTGGGCCAAGATTTTTGACCTAAATCGAGTCTTGGCGAGCTAGAAACCTGACTCGAACTCGATGATCTAGCTTGATGCGACCAGTCTCTAAAAGAAATAAAACATTAATAATGCAATAATTATTAATAAGAACACGATAGTAATATCAAAAAAAGCAATTAAATATTTAGAGATTATACTAGATAGCAAACCTAAAAAGCTTAAATTAACGACAACAAAATAAAAACACTTAAAATTATAAAAGTTCTAATAAGTCTTGCAAAATTAAAATAAGAAATTAGATTAATTAGAATAAAATAAATAATATATGCAATATTTTTGTCTTAACTAACTTACAATTGCTTAATATAATATATATCTTATAAGAAAAAGAATTACTTAAAGAGCGTTATTAACAATTTATTAAACGTTTAATACAAAGTATAAAAAATTATTATCGAAGTTTACAAGATTATTTTACGTTTAATTTTATAAATCGAAATATACTTCTTATTAACGTATGTATATTTAAATCGAATAACAAGTCTAACAACGTTTAAAATAATTATTGACTTGATATATAATATTATAACAAGAGACAAATTTAAAAAGAAAAGTCAAATTATAAGCTCGCTAAAGAAGTTAATAAAGAGACTAGAAAAAAAAACAAATACTAGTATTAATAATCTAGAGATTATTATATTATTTGCAATGTTATTATAATAAATTTTATTAATTATTGTTATTAATTTAAACAAGAAGATAATAAAAGAAACGCACAAAAAGCTATTAAAAAAATAAATGCTCTAATAATATATATTGACGAAAGCAAAATTAACAAAAAAATAGAAGTAACGATTATTTTATTATATAAAACAATTAAATTTTATCTAAAATTAAACATAATATTTATTGTATACTTAACAAAATTGTATAAAATTATTTTGACTTTAATATTAGTATATATATTTAAATAAGATAAGATTTATATAATTATATATATAGACAATTAAACAACAATTAAAGCAATTAAGAATTTAGATAACAATTTAGATTAATATCTAGTTAAAAGCATAATTAAATTTATTAACATTCTTTGCAAAAAAAAAATAGAAATTAAGTTACACTAAATATTAACGTATATAAATATTAAGAGCAATAAAATAACAAACGTTGTTATCAAATAAGCAACAAAATAAAGATAAAAGAAAAATAAACAAGATAAACTAATAAAATACGACATAAATTAAATAACGAAGTTTATAAAACTAGCTTATTATTTTAAAAATGCAAAAAAAAATAACGCTAATAAAGAAAATTTAACAACAATAAATTACTCTATAAAACAAAGATAAAACTAGTAAAAAATTATATACTTTGTAATTAAGTTTAAAAAAGTTAATATTAAAGCTTTACGACAATTTAATTAAGAATCTTAACGCATTCGCAATGTAAATAAAAATAGAAAAATAAAACTTTGTCTCTTTTTGTTTCGACAAAGAGTATTTAATATCGAAACAAAATATTATTAATGCAAGTAAACATTATAAACAATCGAATATATCTTGTTTATATACAAAAAATACATCGATCTTAAACAAAATTTATAAAAGAAGAAAAAGAAAAAAAAAGACTTGAGGGAAGCTTAATTTAAAAGCTATACTTATTAATTTTTATAATTTCAAAGAAGACAATTACATTTATAAAAGAAACTAAATTTATTAATTAATTTCGAGTCTTAATTGCAAAGAATTATTAAAACGTTCGAAATAAGATGCATTAAATCGAAAACTTACTTAGCAACATAAAGTACAAGACGAGAACTAAGATAATTGTGCTCAAAGAATTTGTTTTATCTAGAAAGCGTATATAGAAGACGTAGATAGATAATCAATCAAGCTTCTTGCGAAGCTTGATTGATTGATTGTTACTAGTCGCATAGCATTCCCAAATAGTGAAGGCTCGAGTGCTTAATGAAATAATCAATCAATCAATTATATCTACATGTAATGTACGTATCATCTTCCAACGTCTAGCGAAGCGTGGTGATTAGTTTGTGGCGCCGCAATAGCAGCGAGGTGCGAGGCGTTGAGAGGCGAATTCAGGTGATTTCAGCTGTAATCTGCAATTAGGAAGACCTTCCATGCAACAACCTGATAGAATCACCTTTCGATAGTGTAGATGTAGCTTCATGGAAGGACGCATACACTACAAACAATAGCACCCCTTCCATTGCTTGCCTGTGCTATAGCGTCGATACAAGTATTGTTCCAGCTGAACATAATCTACGATTCCTGTTGCGTCTAAGATCAATGTACTTGAAGCGCTGGTCTTGGGGCTTGCCGCATGCTCCATCAGCACTCATATGCTAAAGCAATGCGATGTCCTCGCCATGTCTGCGAATATGCTCAGCCGACCACGGTGATAATTGGAACCTCAATGTCCGCGACATTCGTGCAGATCGTCCCATTAAACATCGGACGGCACTGCAATCCCAGCGGCGCTTGACCCTGTGCCGTGCTTGTATGCCTAGTAGCTTTCAGTATATGTCTTCTCTCGTCACATCTGATCCGTGACGGCTAGACTTACCCTCCACAGTCAAAGTTGCGACGCAAGCCCATCGTAGTACCGGCGTAGAGGAAGCTCATCCCATAGTTATAGCACGGGTACCAGTGATCTTCATCGATAGGACTCTTTTATGTGACAGAGTTAGCGGTGTCAACTTGCTTCTAGCGAAGTTCATCATCATCCTCCCAATGATCGTACCTGTCCGGAACCCTGAGGCAAGTCCCGCTCGCAGTACGATTCGAGATTGGCGTTCGGGTCGTTGAAATAGAACTCGACGTGGCTGTAATCGATTACCTCGTCGGTTGGGTCGGCAGTGAAGGCAGCAATCTGGCGAACGGTCCAGGGAGCAGCGGTGCAAGAACTGGCGACATGTGGGTTGGCGACTCCGGTTGGTGTGGCCAAGGTGAGAGCCGGACCGGTGGTGGTTAGGGGAGTTAGAGTGATGAGGCCCAGAGAGTTGAACTCGGTGATGTTGAGAGGTGAGATAGGCCAGGTGTCCTGAGTAAGTTTCGGAGTCAGCATTCCTCCTTTCAGCCAATGCAATGAGCAGAGGTGCATGCTTTGGGAGCGGATACAGCTCAGACATGTTTCACGCTTTTTGACAACCTCAGAAGTGGCAATAGATGCTCCGAAAGTTACTTACCTGACTGAGGGAAGGCAAGATCACCATGGAAAGGGCTAGGAGGATCGGCATGGTATACATGTTGGTGAGAGCTGAGGGATAAATGTAGGTGAAGTGCGTTTCAACCTCGTCGATGAACGGTGTTGTTAGGAGGATCAATTGGCGATGGGAAACGAATGTGGGTGGCTGTTGGAAGTGTTTGTTGTAGGAGAAGTGGAGAATGGAGTCAAGATAAGGTACCTGTGGATACTGGCACGTGCTTAAAGAGATGAACCAGGTTTCACACTCAATTCAGTCGAAGTAACGAGAGGATGATCTGCTCGTGGCTTTGCACTGGGCATAGAAATTCCAATCGATATAATGTCGACGTCGAAGTTATTAGTATCTCAGAATCAATGGTCTGCTTCCGTGAGTATCAGCCTGATGTTCTCTTCCAAACTACCCGGTCAAGGGTTGAACTAGCGCTGCTTGATGTTGCACAAAGCTGCATCAAATCGACGAACGCAAGCCGGTTCCGCTTGGCATAAAGCCAGGAATTGGATGAGACCTGGCAAGGGGCAGATAGTAAAGTTGATTGTCTGGTATAATGTAGACTGAATGCATAAATACAATCGCTGGCTTCCTCCGAAGCTGGGAATCTCGCTGTTCTTTCAAAAATCCAAGTGAAACGACTGTCTATCTGGCTGAGCGCTACACAAGAGAAAAGAGATCAGCCCATTCTCATGGGTCGGCTCACAAACTGATCAATCATCGCTCTGGTCTAATCGTTTATAGTTCCCTGCATCGTTAGCACTTTTCCCGTTTGTCCGACTCCTGTTCGCCAATCTTGATATCCAACCGCCGATGCCCTCGGATCGAGTCTCTTCTTGGACCTTGCCATCGTTAGGTGGGTTGATGTCAAGACCTGGAATGGCGGTGTCGGCTCCGAGGCTGCCCAATCGGCTTCTTCGAATGTCAAGAGACGGCACAGGTGAACGGGCGCTCATAAGCGAATCGACTTCAGCATGCTGCGCGGGCGTGGGCATCGCAGTCGTGGCGTCTCCGAAGATGGCATCCATGTCTTCCAGACGGACGTTGGCAGTCTCGGGGTAAATGAAATATACTGCCCAAGATTAGCTACCTGTTCCGGTAAGAAGAACACGCGAAAGGATTACCAAGAACAAAGCTGACAGCGCAGAAGAAAGCGTGAACAAGATATAGTCGCCATTTGATCCATTCCTGCAGAATGGGCGTCATCTCGCCGACCAGCCAATTGCAAGCCCAATTAGCCGCCGTGCTCAGACTGGCGCCTTTGGCCCGGATGCTGAGAGGTAGAATCTCTGGTGGGTAGAGCCAGGGGATGGGGCCCCACGAAGCTCCGAAAGCTGCGTTGTAAATCATGACAAAAACGACCGTGAGCACTGGCGTGTATCGGACGTCAATGAAGATGAAGTATGAAATGGCGGAAAGAGATACTATCATGGCAAGGGCCCCAGAAAGAAGAATCTTCCGTCTTCCCCATCTATCAACGAGGTACCATGGTGGTATAGTCGAAGCAAGATAAGTGATGCCATTAATGCCTGTCATGAGGAGAGCATCACGTCCGACCCAGCCAGCTGATTCGAACACCAAGGGCGCATAGTATGAGATGACGTTGATGCCGTTCAATTGTGCCAGGGCTTGTGCAGACATCGCGATGAAGAGACGCTTGTGATATTTCCTGAACATCTCGTAGTATGTTCTCTCTCCTTCTTGTCGCTGGAGGAGGACATTCATCTTAATATCTCGGTATTCTTGTCTAGCCTTGTCGTTGTGAATGTCGCCGCCGCCGTAAAGATTGGCAATGACGACGATACCTTCCTCGTCATGGTCGTTGTCAAGCAACCATCTGAGCACTCGAATCAGACTCTATTCCACGACTGCCATTGCGTGTGACGTACCTCGGCGATTCGCATATAATTAGACTGCCAACACCAAGAAGTGCACCCATGACACATTGCACTAATAAAGGTACACGCCATGCATAGTTATTAGGGATGTAACTGCAGAAATAGTCCGTCCAGACACTGAAAGTGTACCCGAGGATATTACCTGAGAATTCTATGCAGGCAAGCTTGCCGCGATTATGAGGAGGCGATATCTCTGACTGGTAGACGGGAACGATCGCCGATAATGCACCAACGCCAAGACCGGCAACGATACGTCCTAAAATCATCATGGGCATGCCGTTTGCGAACGTTTGGAGAGCTCCACCGACGAAGAACACGATGGAGCCGTATAAGATGGTCTTTCGTCGTCCTATTATATCACCAATCCTCCCAACGCCGAGCGAAGAAGTGAGGGCTCCGACTTCGAGAATAGCTACCATTGTTCCGATCTCGGCTCGGTTGGGCTGGTTGAAATAGTCCTTGAAGAGGGGTCCCCTGTGATCCAAGCTGTCAATGGCGTCCAATGTCTATTGAGTCTCGTTGCCATACGTTATAATGCCCGACATTACCCCTTGATCATATCCAAATAAGAAGACCCCTAATGAAACAAAAACGCTGGTAAAGTATCTGCTTATCATTAGCTTCAGCCAATGCTATTCCCACTGTTGTTGCATACAAAAGCGGCTTCCCCGTGAGCCCATGGCTCCCTGCCTTCCCCGTCATGATAGTAGCGAGGACCTTCTCTGTCCGACCAATCGTTCGGGGCGGAGGCTCCGGTATCTCGATGGCCTCCTTGTCGATTCCAAGGCTGGTATCCTTGCGATGTAGGTGGTCTTGGGGCGCGTAGTGGACCTCTTTGTGCCGCTGGCTTCGCTTTCCCTGGCCGGACCTCTTCCGAGCGCCCTCGTCGTTTGACGCCCGTAGCTTAATCTGTAAATGGTCCTCCTCGTCGGCAAGCTGCTCCGCAAGGTCACCTGTATCGCTCCACAGCGAGAAATCTGAGCCTGCAGAATCAGACGAACGCCGTGCCCGCTTCTCGTCGTTTGAATCCAGCAGCGACGCGGAGTGATCGTCTGCCGAGTGGTTCGGGTTGGTCAGGTTGCGCAGGGGGATGCCGACGGAAGACAAAGATCTTGAGGAAGGAATGATGCCGGTAGAAGAGGGCTGACCGGCGGGCAGCCCTTGTGCCTGGTAAAAAGAAAATGTATGTATCTAGCGGGTAAAAATACACGTGGAATGTCGGGGGTGGGATCTCGTGAGTCGGTCACGGAAGCTCGGCATCAGAATGACTGGGGGAATGACATTGGAAGCAGGGGAAAAATAGTTGACAGCTAGCACGAATAGATCTCAGTCGGGTGGAGGCTGATGCAGGACAGACTTTGCGGAGTATTGACACGGGACTCAGCTCGTTGGCAGACTCCAGCTAGCAGCGGGCCACTTTGATCCAATGTGAACATTCTCAGGGTCCTCACTCGAAGTAGTTAGCTTTGCCGAAGTAGGGCCGCGTCTCTCTGGCTCCGATCACGCGCTACATTACTTGAGAGCATCTGTCTACGAGTCTATTCCACAAGGGCCACATAATCTTTGAGCAAAGGTCGTACGCTGCCATGTGTTTCTGCCCAAGTCTATTCTTGGACTACACAAAACGTGGTCTTGTTACAAGAGGGAACGCGGCCAGCGCTTGATGAATGACATTTGTCCCGCCCACTTGTTTCCCCATGCTTTGAGGCGCGGAAGCGGGCAGCGCATCGAATAGGTAAAGTGCTTCCTCCAGCAAGCACCTTCCATATACAGACGAGGAGTAAAGTGGATACTGAGAAATGACAAAGTGTACATGGACACAATGGTGGTCTGGAGTAGCTGGCTTCCTGCTGCATCCGCGGTATTGCTGATTGGAAATAATTCTCCGCCTGCTTGAGCCCATTTGGTATTCAACGATCCAATGACCCTCGAAGACAAAGTGTCGTAAAGTCTTTTGTTTCTTTTCGTAACAGAGAGTCATTTGCTGCTGATTGTATGGTCATCCCGCAAACGGGCCCAATCAATCCAACCACTCCTCCTTTAGATTCTCTAAGAAGGCCATATCGACGTTGATGAAGCTCCTCCAGAGGTCAATCTCCAATCTCCATGGCTCTGAAATGACGGCGAACGTCGCTGCCGTTGCAGACTTGAGCAAGTCTTCCTCGTTCTCACCCATAACCAGGAATAGATCTCGCTTGACGAATACTCGCCGTCCAAGGACATGCTGATACTGGTTGATCCGCATGCTAGAGTTCCAATGCATGCTTCTCTCGGTGAACGGGAAGTCTTTGGGGCAAAAGTTGAACTCCCAAGTCCTGCCGCGGGCATCGGCAAAGGAGTGTAGGTCGCGCCTGTCCATTCCAATCATCAACGGCCAGAAATGGGCCGCCGACCACAGCCGAAGAAGCGCAAATCGAGCGTCTCTGTGCTTTTCGGAGAACACGCGCGCGGTCTGCATAAGCTTGTGTATCGATGGTGGTTCAACGATGTGAGCAGGAATTTTTATTTCGGGTATGAGATTGCGCAGATCGCAGCAGAAGTCCAGCTCCCTACCCGATTCTCTAGCAGCAAACGCGTAGGCTGGTGCATAGGGTATATAAGCGTTTCTGATGATACTCTCTTTGTACAGTTTGGCAACAACGGGCCGGATGGCGACGTCTCAGTCCTGTGAGAAGCCTGAGTCCAGGTTGAAACAACGTTTCTCCTTCAAGTCATCCCACTCCTGCCAGAATTCCTTGGGTCGATTCGGATTGCTGAGATATGAACGTCTCATAGGTGGATTTAGGGCGCGACTTTCCTGGTTTACGATCGGAGAATCCTTGATGGTCTCCTTGAGTTCCGATTCTAACTATTGGGGGACGTGTAATAGCATCGGCGCTCGAGCGTCGCTCGCGTCGCGTATGACGAGGCGATCTTTGGCAGGATGCACGTTAACGAAGCCAAGGTCATGGATAAATTGCAACGGACGCTCCGATGTTCCGTGTCGGAGGACTCGACTGACGAGTTCGTTTTGCTCCATGTAGCTCTCGTTCGAATTTGGGTGCATATCCGCTCTATGCCAGCAACGTTTGAAAGCTGTGACACCGTCAGCGACGTCCGCTTCCAAAAGTGGGCCGGGAAATTCTTTTTGCGAGTCTGCCAAAGATGCTCCACGAGCGACATAAGGATGAGAAGAAGCTTTTGATTTGCCACAAAGAAGTAGAATGACTGCCATCGAACGGAGCTCAAAGTGCGAGCGTCTCCTCGACGGCACATACGGTGCATCTATGAACGCACGTCTTCACTCTTTGACGGGAACTTTTGGGCCCTACCTTTTGACTTTTCTCTATCCTTGAACCATGTAATGTCCCTCTTGGGATCCGAGCCCCATTGATACGTTGGTGGTCCCCAACCCTTTAGCAAATCTAGATTTATCCTCTGATTGTCCGTCAGCAGGCTACGGAGCTTTTCAGCTTCGTTCTTCTCCAGCGGACCGGCGCCGCGTTGTTCCCACTTGACTAACGAGTCTTGCTTGTCGCTACCACGTTCCGGGACGAATCAGGTAGGGTGGAAAGGGCATCAACGGACCGGATGGCAAGTCCCAGTCGTGTGGGAAGCTGGAATCCAGATTGAATGTTCCACTCGGTAAGAAGTTCTCGCTTAGCCTGGCAAAACATATTATCGGGTAGTATGGCATTGCCGCAGAGACACCTGTACATGACATGGTGCTCTGCCTTGTCGTATTCTTTGCAGCATATATCTTAGGACAATATCGAGGATCTGTGCATGCTGATTGCTGTATTCGATCAGATGGAGACAGTTGACCATTTCCAGAGGAGCACTTCCAATCGGAAGTACCTTTCGAAGCAATGCTGAAGTAGGATGCTGATCTAGGAAGCGACAGCAATGCCAATTAAGAGTGATAATGATTGGAGGTCGCCGCTTAGGGTAAGGCAGCAATCACGTGCTCGGTGCAAATATGATCTATCCTGACAAATTTACAAGTGAAGCGCAACCTCGACGAAGTGATGACGCAACCTAACATTAAGCGAGATCGGAGTGCCTATCCGATGATCACTGTCTAACTCACCTTACTATGTTGTCGATTGCTTTATTCTGCGCTGCTGCTTTGGTGCTTTGTTCGTGAGCTTCAGCAGCCTGCACGTAGCCCTAGTCACGTGACTTAGCATCTGGCTTATACCTGATGGAAGATCCTACAACTGATGTTACCTGTACATGTGCCATGGTGTTTCAATGTAGAGTAGAAACTGTTTGTTGCACGTGCTAGCGTAGAGATGGAGGGGTAATCGATGAAGTGGGCCCTTCCTCGATTACTAGTAAGATCAATAGAAGGCACATCGGGATCGAAGGTACTTTACTTCAATCCCGCATGCCCACTTTTCTTCCTCCACATCTGTCTCCTCTCTCTCACTTCTTGACACCTTGCCAAACCACCTACTGCTCTCTCCCTCATCTACACCTTCTTGTCACCTAACAAATTGTCAGACCACTTCCCTCTCACTCATCTAAACCCTACTTGCTGCGATGTGGAGACACAATGGCCGTGAGTCGCAAGATCAACGGTAGGTGGATGCAAGCACAGTAGTCGATAAGTATCTTGACTCATTATCTGTAGCCACCAGCCTCATCGCCGAATCGACAGATACGCCCCGAACTACTCAGCACTGAACCCAATGAGGGTGCATGGAACCCTAAGGGGTTTCGGCACTCAAAGCCATCGATCTCACAATCCTCGACCCCATCCTGTTCCACCTGGTGGTCAAGCTTCGGCACACACAGCACCAAAACCTACAAACTTTGTCGCTAAACAGCCTAACAAGAACAACAAAGGTCACTACGAGAAACGAATTCCAAAATGGTAAGTCTTTTACCCTGTTGCGAGCTCAACCATTGACAGCTTTATACAGGAAAAAAGAGGCTGCTGCTGCCGCCGCCAATGGAGCAACTCGAAGTCCCTTAATGCCCGTGTCAAACCTTAATCAACCGGCCGTCATTTCACCTTCCCTGGATGAAATGATGGCGGACGAAATGATGGCGGACTTTGTTGACTACGATGCACCTATGGATACCGTTGACCCGCGTTCCCTGTTGTTTGCAGACGATGACCCTGTCGAGAACCAGCCCTCGGTGACTCCTTTTGCATCAATGTCGACCTCATCTCCGACGGCACCACCTACCCCAAAGCCATCTCCGACAGCATCACCTACCCCGACGCCATCTCCAACGGCACCACCTGCTCCAAAACCACCTAATCCAACACCACCTACCCCAAAACCACCATCCACAGCACCTGCACGTACGGAAGCTGTACTTCGTACCTCCGGCCGCCGCTCCAAGTCCAAACCTGACTACGATATGCGATCTCACCCATTGGACCCTTATCTCCGTACTCAATCTAGTGCTGGCGGACAGCCATCGGACAAATCTAACAGCGAAGGGTCATCCGGGCTCTCTGATAGTGAACAGAGCCAGAATGCGTTGGTCAAGCCTACCAGGGGATTGGCACATCAAGTGAGTGAAGCATGTCATTGTTGTATACAACTGAGCTGACCCGGATTAGGGGGTTCCATCCTCGCACGGCAGTTTGACGCTGAATAGATCTGTATCGGTGATGTCCTTGTCGTCGAGAATCTCATCAATAGTATCGGCTTTCAATGCCGCCGGTAGTAGAGTGGCGTAAGGTAGTAGCAACCTACAGAGTAATAGTTGTTTTGAGCGGACATGCTTAGCCGTCGCTCACTGGTTCCGTTGGCGTTCCCCTTCTTCTTATTCATCTTCCCTTTCCTGCCTTTTTCAAAGGTCCTCGGGCCAACAGACGACTTCACGGATGCACCGTTGTCAGACGGTACGTCGAACAACTGACTTATGGACGGTTGATTATCCCAACCTGGTTGTCCCGCTCCTCCGTCAGACTCGTCCACAGTCGTGTTCACCATAAGCAAGAGATGTCTGATTAGGGCGACATAGCTGCCGCGCTCGTCCTCCAGCGCATCCTGAATCGGGTCCCAGTCATCTTCTTCTCCATAGTCACTTAGCCCATCTTCGTTCGTGGCTCGCTTTTTGATAGCTTCTTCCAGGGCGAGTTCCTGTCTTCTCGTATCCTCTTTAGCCTTGAGCTCCTGCCTGCGACGTTGGACCTCCTTTTCGTGTCGTCTAAACAGCGCTGCTTCTCTTTTGATCTTCTTCTTCTCATTCTCGCGTTGTGACTCCTCGTCGTCTTCCAGTTGGCGAACCCATTTGAACCACTTTTGTCTTTCATAGAGAATTTCAGCTGTACGGCGCTCCAAGCGCTCGAGGGCTCGGCTGACGAGAAATTTCTGGTTGCTAAGGCTGTCTAGATAATGCTGATGGCCGTAGTCAACTTCCAAAGAGAAAAACCGGCTTTGATGCAGTTTCCGGGCACGAATGACGCGATCCAACAGGGCCTGCTTCTTGGATAGATGTGGTCATAAATCTCATGCAAAACACCTTCGGTTCCCACGTCAGCGAAGGTCTGATTTCCCAATGGAATCGTGCTTTCGGTCATATATTGCGGTTCAACCTTGTCTAGTTCATCTAATTGAGCATTCCGTCTCTTGTAGCCTTTGTACAGAGCCTGGCACTGTCGGGAGTGGAAGGAGCAGAACAGTCCGTTGAGGGAGGTTGCACCTTCTTCACAACGTAATTGATCAGACACATTCAGAGCCGAGCATCGCGGCGCCATTGCTCGGCAGATGCAAGACGTGAGCGACAAGAACGCCTCACAAGATAGAGGATAGTCGAGATTGTAGTATCCGACGAGGGTCGAAGATAGGGGTCGGAGGTAGCGCGTTCAGCCAGTGACGTAGCGCGCTCGAGGGGCGCTATCACGTGATCATTCAAGTCCGGTTACCCTCCTGATGTACAACGGTCTCGTTGCAGTAAGAGATACGTGGTGCTCAAGAGAGATGAATAATAATGATCTCGACAAAGATCTTTGAAGGCAGCATGGCAAACCTCGTATTTTACTTAAGAGCGCAAGATTTGGACCTCCAGATGACAGAAAGAAGAGCAGCGAAGCCCAGCTCCATAACCATTCTGTGACAGCGACAGTGGGGCATGTGATCGAGTATCTCTTGATACTTTATATCTCAATATCACGAGGGGGTCCATTGAACCCTCGTCTCGAGCAGCAGTTGTATCCTTGACTGATGCTGACATGGATTGCATGTTTGTCACGGGCTACAGGTATGAACCTTAGGAAATTGCTGATCGAGATTTCATGGGTGATTGACGACGTAGAACGCGGCGAGTGAGGCTGAATTACACCACTTCAAGAGAAGCGCTCTTCCTGCATAGGAAGGACCAGAAGTATGTGAGACATTGGTTCGTTGACCTGATCATTTTTGATACCGCCTGTCTTCGGCTTCTCGTATTGGGTTAAGGTTCGGTGTCCAGATGATGGAAGCTTGTCTATGGTTACAGTCTCGCTGCTCACCTCCTCGGAAAGTCTTGTCGCTTCGCTGGCTTCTTTGAAGTTCCTCTCATTTTGGTTCATACACAGATCTCCTCGATATATCTCCGTGCTTTCAATGATAGTTCCAGCTGTTCAGGTTGATAAAAGGTCGTTTCGGAAACCTGAATCTGCTTCTCCTTGTGTCAAGTACGCGGCGGGAGGTTTCTATAATCTAGTGACGATGGCCTTGAGAGGGGTTTGATTCATTAATCAATCCTGAAGGCTCGATCTGTTTATTGCTATTGTGTCATCAATGCTTTTTTTTTGGATAAAGCAGGTTCTCAAATGGCACGATATGGTCCCGCCAGCGCCATCAGTGTAGAAAGATTTCGGGGCATCTATCACCCCTTTCTGAGGTTTTCAAGAAGCTTGAAACATGTCTCAGCTGTATCCGCTGTCAATACATACACTTTTGTTCATTGCATTGACTGAAAGGAGGAATGCTGACTCCGAAATTTACTCAGATGTTCAGCTCGTCTACGTCCTCGTCTGCGATCGGACAACTCTAGAATACGTATCTCTTCCTGGTGTGACACATTTTCTCGACACACGCAGTACTTAGCCGAACACCCCTTTTGGTGCTTGAATGTTCGACTCATGAGTAAATATTCGGTCTCTCTTCCCTCGGACTCATCGTCACCCTTCATCGGTCCACGTAGTCACCGCACTGTCTCCTTCCTCACACGCCACCACCAAAATGTCTCCTGCTCTTGTCAGAGTGCCCACGCTCTGGAACAATTACCCAAACCCTGACCTTGATGGGGCCGACAGCTCCGGTCACTCTAGTTCAAATAGCTCCAGCTCTAGCTCCGGCTCCAACTCCAACTCCGAGAGCCTATCGATTCAAAGCCACCTACGCAGGTCAAACACCATGCGAGACACCCGCGAGAAAAAGTTACGAGCCAAACATGAGAGGATTTTCACAAGCATGGACCCCTTCTCCCAGTCCTCGCCAAGTCGGCCGAAGCAAGAGTATCCAGTTTCTCCTAAGAGTTTGCCATCAAGACGCGCTGATCATGGGGCAATGGTGGAGAAAGAGGTTGAGGAAGTTGAGGCTGAAACAGATTCCAAACGAGCACATCAGAACCACAAGGACGATGACAGACCATGGCCTGTGTGTCAGGAGCCCCGAAGCATGGCAGTGGCTGATTGTTCTACGGCTGGTGCATCAACGAGTCTAGTCGACTTGAGCAAGGAAGATTTTGAGGGCGAGGCAGTGACTGCCAGCGTGATTGCAGGGAAATTGACAATCGCAGGTCGCGATCCGTTAAAAGAACGCGGGACTCAGATGAAGAGAGAGGAAGGAGAGGAGCGACAAATGCCAACGTGAAGGCTGAGATTCTGACAATAGCCGGTATAAAGACAGCAGGGCAGATACAGAACCCGCATGGAAAAAAGATGCAAGAGCACGAAGACTAAGACAAAGACTGCCATTCCGTCATGGGTTAAGCGCTGGAAATGGGCCAGTCCGAGTATCTTCGTGTATCCCTTTTGCTCCACGAATGGAGAAAGGCAGGGGAAAGCTACCAAACAAGCGACAGCTGAACTGTCTGAATAGCCAGTGGGGAAAAGGGAGAGTGTCTTCACGTGATCATCGCCCCAAATGGCTTTTCATAGACGCATTGCACTAGCTGCCCACGAGATCCACATGGACGTTCTAAGTTACTGTTTCCACTTGAGCGACCAACAGCTGTTCGTTTACCTTGCCGGCTCCCCTTTGAGATGAGCAATTGGCTCAAGCTGCCTGACGCATTGAGTCTTTGCCACTTTGTAGGGTCGTGCCGTCAGTCGGCGGTTAAGCCACCCTTTATCAGGCTTCACACCCATCGACCTACACCTTGTAGCTTCTCTGGTTCAAAGACATATCATAGCATTAGCCTGCGAGCAATTGACATGGACCATCCAGCAGCCTTGCGTTATGAAGTCATGGGGCTGTTCGAGTCGGCTAGCCTCTTTGCCGGCGACACCAAGACCTTGCTTGTACTTAATCGAGGTATCTGAACTGCTTCGCTTGGTGCTTCTCACTGAAAGACACGGTCAACGAATAACACGCCATGCCTTCGTACCAGGGTCAGCCGAACGGCTGCCTGCAGACCAGGGTTCCTGCTCGCAACGCTGGGAAGCTCCGAAGTCTCGGGTCGTGACTTCTTGGTATAGCGTTCCTTACATGATAAGGCTCCTTCCCTCGATCTCATGACTCGTGCCTGAAGAAGGAGCCAAGCAGGTCCAAGGGGGAAGGTCAACATAAAAGTCTCTTCTGTTCCCCCAACTCTTCTCTCTTCATCTTCTCGGAATCACAGCATCCCAAACAACTTCTACCACAACTGCCAGCATTCTCAGCACACAGCTAGCTCCAAAGACATCCCCTTCCCCTCTTAAACACACCTCTAGCATAATATACTCCGTTCTTCCATAATGAAGCTCTCCACCCTCCTCTATGTTCTCCCGCTCTTCACCTCCTTGCTTGCCTCCAAGCCCGACCTCCCCAAGCGTGACGCCATCACAGCTCCATACTACCTCAAGACCAAGACCATCAACGGCGGCGACAACACCAAAGACGGTCTCTACGTATGGGCCTACCGCACGGGTATTGCCTTCCCCTTGACGCCAAATCCACGCTGTGAATGGATCCTGGCATCACGTACTGACAGTCCCCAGGTGCTGGCCTCAACGAAGCAGTCCTAGGCAACAAGGAACACGCCCTCCCTGGCTACCTCAACAACACCTATCAGGCCTTCAATATTAGCTCGCCTAACCCTTGGACCTTTTCCCTGGGTTCCAACACCAATTACGCTGGTAAGCCATATCCCACCTACTTCACTGTTCGACCTTCCCACTCCTGGCCAGCTTCCGAGCCTTCATCACTCCTGGCCAGCTCAACCCCTCACGGCTCTACGCAACATGCAAGAAGCATAGCTGACACGTGGCTGGGCACACAGGCTGGGCATTCGTATTCATCAACGGCGGCTACGGCACCAAAGATCTCTTCCTCAACGACACCGGCCTCCAATGGACTACAACCGGGAGCTTCGGCGGCTGGATGGGTACGCACCCCATCCCTCAACCCCCAACCCCCAACCCCACCACTTGCTGACATCCTGTAGCTTGCGATTGGTGGCACAATCTCCCTCAATTGTTCTGGAAAGTGGATTACTACAACTACGCCGTCAGTAGCTGTGCACAGGTCGAGTTGGTCACGGAGGCTGTTGGTGCTTGAGAGAATGGAAGCGGTATAGACTGTGATGGGATGATGAAAATGATGGCGATCCAGGAAACAGGAATGGGGATACAAAAAGCGGGAATGGGCTTTATTGGAGTTTAGGGTCTATTGTTTCCTTAGCGTTTCATTGCAGTATTGATGATTCTGGGTTCGTAGCGATGATGCGAGTAACGACTTGATGCTCTTGTTCACTTCTTTCCTCGGATTGTCTCTTGCATTGACATGAGCACTATATTGTCATATGTGCTGGCGCTGGGGGGAGCTGATCGTTCCGTTGATGGTAATTGGATCTCTCGTCTTGTTCCCTCCCCTTCCCTTCGGATTCCCTCTATTGGGTGTTTCTAGATTGAAGTGCCATGCATTGACGGACTGCCTTTTAGGCAATGGCTCGTTGCTAGTCGATCACTCCATCAATAGTCCATCGACAGTCCATCCATCCAATGTCAAGGGAGCCGGAGCTAAGTTTCACATGCCCCTTGCAAAGAGCAGCACTCTGGCAGTAAAGAGGAGAAAAGTATCTTGACTCCAAAAGTAGCTTGCGTTAAGCTGCCATGGATTCATGACATGTACTCGCCTAAGGTTTCACGGCCTAAGCTCACCACATTTCTTTCCAAAAAAATGCAGGGGAAAACCAGTCCCCCTTGTTTCGACCAAGACTAAGTACACGACGCATTCTATGTTATCTGCGGACCCCAGCCCGCTATTCCCCCCGTCTGCCCAGCCCGCCAACCCCCCTCACCGCGACCTCCACGGCTTCGGGCGCGGCTTCTTCCACACCCTCACATACGACCCCTTCCTCCCATCCGCTGCCCTCTCCACGCTCCACTGCTCGTTCTCAAACATCTCCCAGTCCCGCATGCGCCCCTGGCCGCAATGCTTGTTGATGCCGTGGCTCCATCTGTTGCGGTGGAAGGGGAGGAGGAACTCGAAGCCCCAGCTTTTGATGAGGTGGGACGTTTGCTTTGTGGGTCTAGGTGGGGAGGAAGATTGGGTTAGGGGGCTTGTGGCTTGGGGCTGGGCGGGAGAAGGGGGATACCTTTTGTCAAGTGTGTACAGCGTGAGGATTAAGGTTACTTTGTCCTGGCCGCTGAGCTGCGAGAATATGTCCTCGGCGACGGTGCAGGGGTATTTGGCCAGGATCTCGTATAAGGCGCCGCCGTTGCGGAGCCATGCTAGGACGTGGGGGACTGCGCGGCCACGGACCGTGGAGGTGCAGATGCCGAGGGCGCGGAGGAGGAAGAAGAGTGCAGCGAGGAGGTGCTCGGTGGAGCGGATGTCGAGGTGGCGGATTATCTCGAGCCATAGTTCGGCGGGAAGGCTGGATAGGGACCCCTGAGGCTGGAATTTGGCGGTGTACCAGAGGATTTGGGGAATGCGGTAGGATCCTGAGGGCGTTTCGGTGGCAACGTACACGCTACGGCGACAAAGCGTAGGACGTGTTGAAGGTGGTGAATTGGTTTGATTGGGGAAGCTGGGGGTACGTCGTTCCGTGTACAGGTTGATTGGTGATTGATCATGCACAGGCGTTGCGCTGGCTGGTTGCTCCACTGCCTCGGGGTCTATGAATTCGTCAAAGGCCGAGGAACCATTGCTGATTACACTGGTTCTGCGTCCACGGTCCATTGTGAGATCGTTAGAGCGGTCAAGAAGCCGCTCTTCGTCGTCTGGTGTAGGCACACTCCCTCTATCTTCGGCGAAAGTACCGGCAGGGATCATTGCTGCTTCTTCTCAACTGTTTCAGCGTCTGAAGTAGCAACCTTGGATAGGATATGCCAGATATATTTGGCCAGGAACCAAGCTATGATGGCCAGAATGATGAGGTACGCTCCAGTCGGCAATAGACTTTGTGGTAGTACGTTGAGGAGGAATGGGTCGAGTATGATATCGACGTCTACTGGAGGAACATGCTGCATAAGAGTCTTGTTTGTGGTATAGTAGTCTGCGGCGGCGATGATCCGAAGGAATAAGACTGACGCTTTGGCTTCTCTTTCGGTAGACTTAACGTTTTGGGGTTCACTTGGGATCCCTTGCCAGGACTCGGAATAAGTTGAAAGTGATGCTATCAGCTCTGGTGTAGCAAATACTTCGGACAAGGTGTATGTACGGAGTGTAAAATCTGTTGGTTGCTAATAGAGAGTGGGCGTAAGCTTCACTCCCGAAAAAGAAATCATATTGAGAATTAATTGAACGTACGGTAGCGACCGAGCAGATCCTTACTTCGTACCTCTGTTCCTGCCGTAAATCATCCAAGAGGAACCATGATTCCGTGCCTTTTGATTCGGGCAATTTAGGGAAAGAAGCAGCCAACTGAGTACGCAAGGTAGACTGAGAAGGTTTTAAGACATCAAGACAGAGATCATCGAGATTCGGATGCTGTTGAGGGATGTGTATGGCTTTAGGGCCTAGGAAAACAGTTTTCTCTACGTTGGCCACGGATGAGGTAATCCATGGTAGAAAATATACAGAGACTGGTAGGAGGCGCATGGCTCCACTGTCGTACCACGGCGTTGTTATACTTTGTGCCGTCAGCCAGCGAAATTTTGCTGGTCAGCTTGGTGAATTTCGAACCGACTTCCCGCTACATTGACATGATGCAGATGACATGGATGTCAACAGTCAAGTCGTTCCTGCGGTATCAAAATCTCCGAGGTCGGGTTGAAGGACTGGGCTGAATCGGGTTAGTAGTCAACACGATCGTCGTCGCTTGTTTTTAGCGCGTGTTCTTGCACGGACAACAATCAACAGCGTACAATTTCTCCACAACTTTCCGCTTGAGTCTCAAGTCATACTCGGTTGCAAGTTACTCATTCTCAATCCTCGACATCCTGCTTGCTGCTGTATCCCCACTCGCAAGTCCATCGTCACCATGAGAGAAGTCATCAGCTTGAACGGTAAGTCTCCCCGACGCGCTTTGCTGCAGCGCAGAATACTCGTACCCCTCCATGGCTGGATGGCAAGCTGACACAGAATCACGCGTACAGTTGGTCAGGCTGGCTGTCAAATTGCCAATTCTTGCTGGGAGGTACGATCAGAAGCCCAGACGATGTTCTGTTGCACGGAAGAACTAGCTATTTTGACGAGGGGCGAGACTAACATTTGGTGACATGTAGCTCTACTGCTTAGAGCACGGCATTCAGGTACGTGATTCAATCCAGAACATCTTCTGTGGCACATCCTGATAACGCTTCTGTATTGCTGACGCGCGATGGACATCTAGCCTGATGGATACCTGACCGAGGAGCGCAAAGCTGCCGACCCTGATCAGGGCTTCTCTACCTTTTTCTCCGAGACCGGTAAGCCAACACCCTCCAAGCTCTGCCATTATGGAGACTGGCTCTAATACAACGCTCTCTGCAGGTAACGGCAAATATGTACCCCGCACTATTTACGCCGATCTTGAGCCCAATGTTGTTGACGAAGTTCGCACTGGCACTTACCGAAGCCTCTTCCACCCCGAACAGATGATTACTGGCAAGGAAGATGCCTCGAACAACTATGCTCGCGGCCACTATACCGTCGGCAAGGAATTGATTGACCAGGTGCTGGACAAGGTTCGACGTGTCGCGGACAATTGCTCTGGTTTACAAGGTTTCTTGGTCTTCCACTCCTTCGGCGGTGGAACTGGATCCGGCTTCGGTGCGCTTCTGATGGAGCGTCTTTCCGTGGATTATGGCAAGAAGTGCAAGTTGGAGTTCTGCGTCTACCCAGCTCCACAGGTCGCAACATCCGTGGTCGAGCCATATAATTCCATTCTAACGACGCACACCACCCTCGAGCACTCTGACTGCAGCTTCATGGTCGATAATGAGGCCATCTACGATATCTGCCGTAGGAACTTGGGATTCGAGCGACCCAACTATGAGAACCTGAACCGACTCATCGCCCAAGGTTTGCAATATCCACTTCTACGTTTAGCTCATGTGCTAATGCTACGAAGTCGTGTCCTCAATCACCGCCTCTCTTCGATTCGATGGGTCTTTGAACGTTGATCTGAACGAGTTCCAAACCAACCTTGTCCCATACCCTCGCATCCATTTCCCCCTTGTCGCCTACGCCCCGGTTGTGTCGGCTGCCAAGGCATCCCATGAAGCCAACTCGGTCCAGGAGATCTCCATGTCTTGCTTCGAGCCCAACAACCAGATGGTGAAGTGCGATCCTCGCAACGGCAAATACATGGCTACCTGCTTGCTCTACCGCGGCGACGTTGTGCCCAAGGACGTCCATGCCGCCGTTGCTACCCTCAAGACCAAGCGAACTATCCAGTTTGTTGACTGGTGCCCTACTGGATTCAAGATTGGTATCTGCTTCCAGCCGCCCCAGATGGTTCCCAACGGCGACTTGGCTAAAGTCAACCGTGCCGTGTAAGTTCAAGGCGATTCTTTTCCAACCGTGTCTTGCTGATTGCCCGTCACAGTTGCATGCTTTCCAACACCACCGCAATTGCCGAGGCTTGGTCTGCGCTCTCTCACAAATTCGACCTCATGTACTCGAAGCGCGCCTTCGTCCACTGGTATGTTGGTGAGGGTATGGAAGAAGGTGAATTCTCAGAGGCGAGAGAGGACTTGGCTGCGCTCGAGCGCGATTACGAGGAAGTGGCCACTGACTCGGTTGAGGGTGAGGAGGGTGGTGACGCGGAGTACTAGAGATTCGGCCTACTCGTACAGGTGATGCTTGCAAGGTCCGCTCTTATCAACGGGTCTTGGCCCGTCAGAGTAGTCCTTCAAGAACCCCTTGTCTAAGCTCTACTCCTTCTGTCGGTCACATTAGATTGCCTAGAATGGTTTACTTTGTTTTCATGAGCGGGTTCTGAAATGTGTTTCACGCAGCGGTCCTAGATTTCAAACATGCGAATATGGACAGGAGCGCATGATACAATGAATTCATCTGTGCCTGTTGAAGTACCTTCTCAAAAGCTGACTCCGCTGCCCCTCTACTGAAGGTTAATGCGTCCTTCTCGGCAACGGTTAACGTTCAAACTGATATCCTGTATGAACCACAAGTCCCTAACGCTTCATCTCCATACAGATAATTCATCAAATATCATTGTATGATCTAGTGCAGAAGGTACCACGACCAAGCCATTCAAAGCTCAATCAATATACATGGATTGGGCGTGCTTTTGGGTCTTCAATTCCAAATGTTTTTCCTTGTCGATCGATGGGGCCCATTTGATGTTCATCATGGGCATATTGATAGGTCCGTTATGCGGATCGAAGTCTCATCGCTTGAAACAGCTCGTAGTAGTAATCAGAGCTGAATCTCTTTCGACATACTCTTGGGGATGTATGGGAAGATCATACAAGACCATTCAGGTATCCTTTTCGCGAGCCAAAGCGCAGATCTTTGAAGATGACTTCAAAGGATCTTGACGACTGTTGCTCCACAGACTCCCGGTCATATCTGTCAAAACGTGGTCGATCCGGATATGTGAACCATGAATGAGCAATATTGAAAGGCGGAGAGGCGTTCTGATGCCCAGCCCAGCCAGCGGGAACGCTTTACCAGATTAAGACAGCTCTAAATCTGGGTGACGCGCCGCTGCTCTATGACCTCCTCTCCGACCTGGTGAGACTGTTAACAAGCTTTTCCTTTGTTGGAATGTATAGTGCTCCAATACTGGATGCTTTGTGTTAGCTTCCAAAAAAGAAGGCGGCGCTTAATGTTCAGAGGTAATGACCGGCTTTGAGAGCTGAATGAATGATCATGGCGGACGGGCATCGGAGCCAAGATCAGCGTAAGTATCAGCTTCGGCTAGGAGCAGGAACCGAATATGGAAAGGAAAGAGAAAGCTGACCCATGGATTCCAGAGCATCCAAATCTCCATCTCAGCCCCGAAGAGAGGCGATACTTTGGGCAATTGTTTGCCGCTGCGGATACAGACAAGATTGGGGTCGTGACTGGGGAGGTAGCCGTAAAGTTCTTTGAAAAGACAAAGTTACCGCCGACTGTACTGGGAGAAGTAAGAAAGAGGAAGCCAAACCTCTGAGAATCTGGGTATTGATACTTCAATGGTTTAGGTTTGGCAAATAGCGGATAGCGAGAATCGAGGCCTCCTCACCCCCGCCGGCTTCGGTATTGTTCTCAGGCTTATCGGGTATGCTCAAGCTGGTCGAGCGGTGTCCGCAGATTTAGCCCTCCAGCGTGGGTACCTCAGAGAACATAGGCCAGTATCCATGGGCTGACTTATTCGATCTAGCTGGGGGGCCATTGCCCAAGTTCGATGGCATCGCAGGACCTTCTACTCCAAGTTCGCCTCTGACCGCAGGACCACTAAGACCTCAGACGAGCGGTGGACCCATCAGAGTCCCTCCTCTGGCCCCAGACAAGGTCTCTCAGTATTCTTCCCTATTTGAAGAGTCGGGAGCGCAGAATGGTGTGCTTCCTGGAGAAAGTGCCAAACAGATCTTCGAACGAGCTCAGCTGCCGAATGAAGTTCTCGGCCGGATATGGAATCTTGCAGATACAGAACAGAAGGGGTCGCTGGGGCTGACCGAATTCATTATCGCCATGCACTTGCTGGCATCGTACAAGAACGGCTCCATGCGTGCCTTGCCACAGATTCTCCCAGCAGGTCTCTACGAGGCTGCAGCTAGACGGGGCATACCGAGACAGAACACTAGCTCGCGTCCAACATCCGACAATGTAGCATCAGCAATCCCCAGGCAATTCAGCGGTGCAGGCTTCCAGAGAACTTCCAGTCCGCTTGCTGGACCGGCTCAAGGACAACCTGCAAGTGCTGCGACCCTCTCTGGCGATGGATGGGCAATCAGTCCGCAGGATAAAGCTCAATTCGATCAGATTTATGCGACTATCGATACAGCCAATCGTGGTTTCATTACCGGAGATCAAGCTGTTGGCTTTTTCAGCAACGCTAGGCTGCCGGAGGAAGCATTGGCTCAGATCTGGGACCTGGCAGACGTAAATTCGGAAGGCCAATTGAACCGGGACGAATTTGCGGTGGCGATGTATCTAATAAGGCAGCAGCGCAGCAAGCGAGATGGCCGTGATGTGCTTCCACAGACCTTACCGCAAAACCTTGTACCTCCAAGCATGCGCCGTCAAAATCCAGCCCCTTCTCAACCCACGGCACCAGCGTTTGATAACGCTTCAAACGCAACAGCTCCGAAGAAAGCCTCTGATGATCTCTTTGGTCTCGATGCGTTGTCCTCACCACCAGCACCGTCGATAGCCCCAAAATCTACCGGCGATACTAGCGCCTACGCGCCGTCTTCGGCACGCGCTCAAGATTCACCCCAATTCCAGCAGCCGTCGCAGCAACAGTCTTCGATATTCAAGCCATTTGTACCATCATCGTCTTTTGGCCAAACCATAATGCAGCCCCAAGCCACAGGTTCTGGTCGAGCTAGCCCTGTGCAAAACCGCGGACCGCCTCCACCGCCAAGACAGCCTTCAAACATGGAAGATCTTCTTGGTGATAACGATCCTGAGGTCAGTAAGAGATTGACACAAGAGACTACGGAACTCGGTAACTTGTCGAACCAAGTCAGCACGTTGACAGGCCAGATGCAGGAGAACAAAAACAAGAGAGTATCAACAGAACGAGACCTCTCCCAAGCTCAAGCCCAGAAGCGAGATTTTGAAGCCAGATTGGGGCAACTGCGAGGTGCATATGAGCAAGAAGTTAGAGAGGTCAAAGCCCTCGAGGATCAACTGGCAGCATTGCGTTCCGATATTCAGAAACTTCAACAGGAGATGGCAATTATCGGAGGCAGCCACCAAGATCTCCAAACCCAACACAGGCAGCTTGCCGAAGCATTAGCGCAGGACCAAAATGAGCACAGTGCTTTGAGAGAGAGGATCAGACAAGCTAATGAGGCGGTAGCCCAGTTGAAGCCACAAGTGGAGAAGCTGAAATCGGACGCAAGGCAGCAAAAGGGCCTTGTTGCAATCAACAAGAAGCAACTAGCGACCATTGAAGCTGAACAGGACAAGGTGAGAGGCGACATTGAGGAGTCCACACGAGATCTCCATGAGTCAACTCGAGAGCTCGAGGACAGCCAGCGAAGCCTCGAGGTGAGGAAACGGAGTGTGGAGATGAAGCCGTCACAGCCAACTCCATCTGCAGTTGCCAGCCCTGGAGGCTCTGCAAGCATGAATCCCTTCTTCCGTCAGCGAGGTATGACAGGCTCATCCGACAGAGGAGTCAGCTCTGCATTTACCCCTCAGAACGTGGGTACACCAAACCACAGCGTCTTTGATAGCTTCTTTGGGCCCGCACTGGGATCTTCGACCCAACCCTCTGCGCCACCGCAAACCTCTTTCCACACCGAATCGCCAGTTCACCATCGTGAGCCACAAGAACCGATGTTTACTGGCGAATCCGTCAGGTCTTCCGAGGGTCCTGCGATTCACACGCCCGCAGAGACTCCACCACCGCCATCAAGCATGGAAACCCCACAGTCTGCCAATGTGCCGCCAGCCCCTCCAAAATCCAGGCAGATCACTTCAAGCTTTCTGCCTTTCCGCAACAACCTACAGCGCTCGGATTCTACAACTTCTTCTGTGCAAGTCGCTCCGCCAGCAAGTCGTTTGGGGGACAGCAGTGACTATGATATGCCGTCGACTAGAGATGTCTCATTCTCCCAGCCGGTTGACCCCCGCGTCGACGCGCCAAAACCAGCAGAGACTGTTGCACCTCCGCTAACTGAGACGAGCCTTTCAAGTTTAGACAATGTTGCAAACAATCCAGCCTTGATCCGTAATGTTGACAGATCCATAGGAGACACAAGTCAGGGTGCTTCTCCGTTCCCATCGATCCCACAAGAGGGATCTCGCGAACTGCCAGGAGCTTTCCCAGGCGATGCAACTCCACCTGTTCACCCGTACAAGGCTGCGTCCGAATCTTCAGAAGACGCCTTCCACCCAACAATTTCACAGCCTGATTCAGCTAAGAGCGCCAAGAATGATCCATTCTCTATGGCTAGTGACAGACCTCAAACGCCTCCATCGGCCAACGATGATTTCGAGTCTGCATTCGCAGGCTTTGGCAGTAAAAGCAACGGCAAAGCACCCGAACCAAGGAACTTGGACAACGCATTTGATGGATTTGGCAACAATGGCAAAGCACCAGAGCCCAGGACAGGAGCCACCGACTTGAACGATTTCGGTAATACAGGACCACAGTCCCGTGGCGAATTTCCACCCATCCGTGAGTTTGGTGCAGACAATGAGAGCGACAGTGATAGTGATCATGGGTTTGATGATGACTTTACAGCATCCTCACCTCAGCGACCGCTGACGTCTGCCACTGAAGAGGCCAAATATCCTATGTCGCACGGTGCGGAGGCTGGTGAGAGCAGCTTAGCTCCAACGCGCCCTCCAATGTTCACAACCGATACCAATACAACTCAATTACCTACTCCGGACGCTGAAGTACGACCGCCCACTTACGACCAGGTCGCTTCGCTACCACTTGGCCCTGATGGCCAACGAATGGTGTCAAACCAATTTCCTGCTGAATATACCGGTCTGTTACCTGCGCGAGAGCCTTTGACTTCTCCCGTAGGATCGCTTCCGGTAAAGAGCCCAGTCTCAACAACCGTCACATCACCAGGAGACGGCGAGAGAAGCTCTAATTTCTTCGGCGGTGAAACGAGAGCAGAGCCGATGGCAGTCGGGCCGTCATTCGGAGAAGCTCTGACACAACATCGATCACCAATGGCACCGGGTGCTTCGGCAGCTCCCTACGCTTACGATCCCTCTCCATCACAGTCTCAGGCTCCGTCTCAGCCGCAACCCCAGGTTCCGTCAAACCTGCAATCACAGAGCCAGCTATCAAATCAAGAACAACCTCGTTTCGAAGGCGAGCCTCTATTTCAGACACCACCTCCAGTTCAGTCTCAACCTCCCCTGCCAGCAAAGACTGCCTTTGACGAGTTCGACGATGAATTTGGCGATCTCTCGGAAGCCAAAGAAGGCGACGATAAGACTGATGATGATTTGCACCTCTCTCGCAAAGATGGCTTCGAGGAATTCAACCCAGTCTTCGACTCTCCAGCCCCCTCCCGATCCACAGCCCAACCATCAAGCAGCACTTTCGGCGATCACAGCTTCCATGACTTCGAATCCAGCATCACCGGCGGCCAAGGCTACGGCCCGCGTCAGGTCGTCGGAGGCCAGGGTGACCCCTCGACCCAGCCCCACGATTGGGACGCCATCTTCGCCGGTCTCGACACTCCCCAGAACAACGGTGTAGCGCCCAGCCCGCCCGCCCAACAACAGACATTCAACACTTCCGCACAGACTCCTCTGTCGAAGGAGCAGCAGTCTTATGCCCCGCCACCCGGTCCGCCCCCTTCCTCGTCAGCGCCTGCTTCAGCGCCACAACTGCAACGCGTCCTAAGTGAAGGTACTGAGCACGATGATCCGATCCTCAAGCGGCTGACGGGAATGGGCTATTCGAGAGATCAGTCGTTGGCGGCGCTGGAGAAGTTTGATTATAATATTAACAAGGTAAGCCGGCTTTTTCCCCTCCATCGGTCTTACAGTTCACTGATTCCCACACACAGGCGGCGGACTACTTGGCTTCAACCTCGTGAAGCGAGGCTCCCCGGTATGTACAGCTTTTGAGCGATTTCTATTAGCCTTTTCGTTCGACCCATCCATATGTCGAGCGTGTGTTCTTTTAGCGACACGGTTCTGTTGCGTCTCTTGTCAGAGAAGGGTGGACATAGCACGGTCGTGAACGATAGTACTACTCTGTAATAATAGAAACGCCATGACACCAACCAATCCCCCGCCTGCTCATTTCCTACACCACCAGTCATTCCAATTCACTAAAACAGGCCCTAGTGCAGGTTGCGAACTGAATAATTTCAATCTCCCAAACCATACCTCCCCTCCTTATAACATACACCTCCAAGCACTTCCACTAACATCTCCTCTCAACCCACCCATCCACCCACCCATCCATCCCTCAAGTATATGTTCTCTCAGCCCCGTCACCCCCCCCCCCTCCCCACCTTCCTCGCAGCAGACATGTCCATAGCACAGTCGCGAACGATAGTACTACTCTGTAATAATAGAAACGCCCTGATACCAACTTTTCCGCCTGGTCTCAACTCCTACTCCCTCACTCATCACAACTCACTAAAATACGCCCCACATGCAGGCTGCAGACTACCTAGCCTCAAATTTATGAAGCGAGCCTCCCTCCCCATTATATACACCTTTAAGCTCTTCCACACGCATCTTCTCTCAACCCATCCATCCATCCCTCATAAGTGTAGTCGTCCTAGCGACATAACCTCCCCCACCTCTTTCTCTTCGCAACATATTCAGCATATTAATATTCGCAAACAACAACCCTACTCCTAATAACAGATTATCTTAAATGTATCTCTCGCCTGCTAAGGTAAACTCCAAATTCCTGAAGCGCGTCTTCCCTCCCTGCTATGTACAAGTTTGAGCGGCTTTATCAGCGTCTAGTTCCCTCAACCCATCCATCCACCCATCCATCTCTCAACCAGTGTGTCCTCTTAGCGACATAATCCCCCCCCCCCCCCTTCCTCATCGCTGCATTTCCAGCATAATCCCAAAAGACAACTCTTTGTACCAATAAAACACCACAAAACCAATCCCCCCCCCCTTCCTAACTCCAACCTCCTAAAGCGCGTTTTCTCTCTATGTTATATACAGCTCTCGAGCGACTTGTTAGCGATTTCTCTCGATCATCTATTTATCAGTGGAGTGTATGGAGTGGGGGAAGGGGGATATTTTTGTTTTGTTGTTGAGGAGTGGAGAAGAAGAGGAATTGATATGTGAGAGGTGGGTGGTTGTAGGGTAGTACTGAATGTTTTGGTACCTCCCACGCCCTCTCAAACTTGAGGAAGTGTTTCGGAAATGATATTTGACTGATGCATGGCCCCCCCGATCTATCGATTTTCTTTTTTGATTAGGGGTCGGTGAATGGTGGAGTGGAATGTCGAAGGGGAATAGAACTATGTGGATGGGATAAGACAACGAAGGAGAAGAAGACCCGTCAAGGAGTTAAGTAGGTTACTGAGGTCTTCAGACAAATGGCTTGAGGCAAGACCTCTCTTGCAAACTAGGGGCGTGAGTTGTCGTAATAGTGGACACAGGACGGGATTTGTTCGAAAAGCTTTTCTGCATACTACCACCCATCAATCTAAGGGATGCTCGATCTCATCAACTTCGTCAATCTGGCTTCGACCCGTCCCTGCAACTTCCCCCGAGCGGACCTCGTCAGCGAAGACCTTTAGTCCCCACCTCCTCCGCCATCATCCCCACCTCCTCCACCATCATCCCCACCTCCATAACCCCCATCATCTCCACCGCCCCCGCCCATCGCCTCACCAATCATCATGCCACCTAGTAAACCTCCACCCAACCCCAACGCCGCTCCCCCACCAGCGCCCAACCCACCGGATCTCTTCGGCGGCTGCTGGCCATATCCGCCACCGTAACCACCGCCTCCATACCCCTGCTGCGGCGGGTAGCCACCATAGCCTCCTCCCTGCTGTGGGGGATACCCACCGTAGCCGCCCTGCTGCTGCGGATACCCACCATACCCGCCCTGCTGCGGGTACTGCTGGCCATAGCCTCCCTGCTGCGGATACTGCTGGCCATACCCCTGCTGCTGCCCGCCACCGGAGGATTTCCCAGTGAACTTCCCCAACAAGCCCCCAAGGCCTTTACTCTTCTGCTCCCTCGGCGGCAACTGCTGCTGATCGTACGGGACCCCACCCTGCTGCTGACCGTACCCACCCGCTCCGCCGCCATAGTACTCATCGCTCGCCCCACGACTGCTCGGGCGGCCCTGTGCGCGCGCGTTCTCCTCAGCCTGCAGGCGAGAGGCGTAGGCGGCGTCGGATTCGGTGTGGGACTGGTTGGCGGAGCCGTAGGGGTTGTTGGTGCCGAAACCGGGTCCGGAGGGGGATTTCTCGGAGTGCATCGTGCCGGCGCCGGCGTAGGAGGGGGGAGGGCCGGAGGGGGCGGAGGGGGAGGAGGGGCGGTAGACGGGGGAGGTGGGGCGGTCCCATTGGGAGGCTTTGGTGTGGGTGTTTACGTAGTACCTGGGTTGTGGGTTTGTGGTTAGAAGGTGCTTTTGATGATAGGGAAGGTGGTGGGAGGGATATGATGGGGAGAATGAGGAGAAGGATAGGGAGAGGGAAAGGGTGAGGGTGAGGGTTACCATTCTTTGTAGGCGTCGTTCCAGAGGGCTTTCCAGCCTTCGGGCACCTTGGGAGGTGGAGGACCGGAAGGAGGCATGAAGTCGGCCATGGTGGACGATGTTGCTTGTGAGTTGTAGATGCTATGTTCGATGGTTGTGGTATTTTAGGGGAGAGAGGGTGTGTTGAGGATTGCCATGAGGGTTTAAATAGGCAGAGGATTTGTGTATCACGCAAGCTGAGTGAAGCGGAAGTGGGGAGCGATCACTGTGGCGCTTTCTTGGCACCTGCGCCACAAGCAGCAGCCACTCCTGATGACGACTACATCGTCGTCACACACTCACGACAGTAGTGAATGTTGCTGTTTTCGAGTAATCGAATAGACTATCAATTCCAAACAGTATCTCGCCCGAAACAGCGTAGCTGGTCCCCTCAAAGAACTCCGGAACAACGTATCAACGCAATAACGATGCTTTACGCGGTCAGCGAGCGTTCAATGGTGGAAGTAGGCCCGGCAAGTACGCTCAGTGGGTTTACTTTAACGGTGTGGGCGAGGAGCCTCTCATTGTGGTAGTCCTGGAAGGGTTGGAGCAGACCTCGGAGCGATAATTGTAGTGGTGTAGAGAAAGTGTGGAGACGGGAAAGACCTAGTCAAAGAGACTCCAGGAAACAGATAGATATCGAACGAATCTGCCTTTACTGATCTAGCAATGTCGGTATCCAAAGACGTCTCTTGCAAGCGCCGTCGATGATTGACAAACCTACCTGAGTCTACCCAAAACTTCCTTTAAGCAAGTTCAACCAAGCGCTCGCTCCCAAACGCTTAGCATGGAACCATTGATCCCAACACTTCCATTCCCTTTATCTTCTCCCTCCCAAGAATTCCCTCCCCTCCTCGCCATCCCCATCATCTCCTCTACCAAATACCTCACCCGCTTCCCTGCAATACCTCGCCCGCCCTATCCCTCCTCCAGCTCCCGACCCTTGTACCTCACTTCCCCAACATACCACCGCCGCGTCCACCACTCCCGTCACTACCCCGTCTACGCTGCCCAGCACACCCCATCCGATCGCCGCCGCGATTAGACCAACGATATACGCGTAAAGCGAGCCGCGGACTGTATTGCCCGTTGCAGTTTCGAGGGTCAGCAGCCGCGCCGTGTTGACCCAGGCGCCGAAGCCCATTGCTAGGGAGGTGATGAGACGGGTGGCGCGTAGCAGGAGGAGGGAGAGGTTGTATGGCTGAAGGTGGGCGTGTGGATTGGTGTTGTGTTGAGAGGAGGCGAATTGGTGGGTGGTTGAGGCAGGTGAGAAAGAGGACAGGCGGGAAAAGGCGTAGGAAGCCGGGGTGAGCGGTTGAGAGTGAATGGCGGCGTAGGTGAGGGTAAGGGGGTTAGTGAGGGTTTGGACGGAGATAGGGATCAAGGGGTAGGCGCATAGTGTGAAAAAGGCGAGGAAGCGGCGCGGGAGGATGAGGAAGGGAAGGCGGATGAGGAGGGAGAGGAGGGTGGAAAGGCAGATGGTGCCGAAGGAGGTGGTAAGACTGTGGGAAAGGGCGGCGAGGATGACCGCGCGGGAGGAGGGGGCAGGGACGGAGAGCCGGTGGAAGTACCATTGCGACACTGTGGCCGCGGTGGTGGCGCGTTGGATGCCGGCGCCAACGGAAAGGGTCCAGAGGTAGACGAGGATGAAGAACAGTCCGAGGAACCAGGTGCTGATGTCGATGACGAAGAAATTGCGAGCATTGGACAGGTGCCCGCCAAGGAAGACGCGCGTGAACATGGCCATCCATAGCCATGTCCACGTGATGACGGAGAGGAGTGTACCGAAACCGATGAGGAGAAGGCCGGGGTTCGCGGCGAGGATTTTGCAGGCAAATTCGAGGATGGAGATGGCCTTGGTGAAAGAATAGCGGCCGCGGTAGACGCTGATTGTCCAGATGCCGGAGAGGACGGCAGGCATAAAGGAGAACCAGCGCATTGCCTTGTCCTGGACGCTGGCGCCGTGCCACTGACCTCGGAAGCTGGAGATGAAGGGATAAAGGGAGAAGGAGAAGAGGATGATCGGAACAGCCACAAGCATTGCGTAGACTAGAGGTCGTACGTAAGATCTGAGGGCTGCTAGCCAGAATAACGATACGATGACTGCCACCAGTGTATCGATGGCGAGGAGGTGGAAGGAGGCATGGACCGTCGTATAGACTGTGTCGCCCAGAGGTCGCTTGCTTGAAGGTGTGTATGTGTGGAGGTAGACAAGGAAGAAGCTAGCAAAGAGTGCAGCCAAGCAGAGGAGGTATATTGAGCCCCAGAATTGATCATGCCTCGGCGTCTCTTCGACAGCTACACCCACGGTTGGAGGGGCAGAAGAAGAGTCTGAATCAGGCGGGTGAGGTTGCCCGCGTACAGCATCTGGGCTCGTAGGATGTGGCATGAAAGGCGATGTGGGTTCAAATGGCGCTGTGGGAGGTTTTCGGAACTGCTGGATCGACGGAGGATCCTCATCAGGCGGTATTTCGAGGGCAAGGTCATCTGGCGGGTCATCGCCATCGGTACTGCCATGCGTGGTGCTCTCCAGGCCAACGTCTACCATCCTGCCCTTGCCTTTGCTACTGTCATCGCTATCGGTTCTTAATAACAGATCCTCGGGCACGTCGTCTGTCGTTCGTTTGGCCTCTTTGACACGAGAATGACCACCTCTCCATGAGCTCTTGATGCCTCCAGTTCTACCACGACCTCGTTCATCGACGTCTCGGCCATCACGGTCCTGCGAAAGCCCAGAGGCTCCGCTTTTGTCATCCTCCCCTTCCGAAGATTCCTCCAGCCGGCTACCGCCAAATTGCCGCCTTGACCGCTGCAGGGCATAGAAATCAGATACCTCCCTTTCCCGCTCCGCCTCGTCGTCTTCTTCCCGGAACTCATCAGTAGCGCTATAGAATAGAGGTGCATTCTGCGTATGCCTTGAAGCGAAGGGAAATTGCGAGAATTGCGAGGCGCTTGGCCGATAAGGATTCCCAGCAACTGGGCGTTGGAGATATGATCGAGAGGAGGGGAACCGTGATGAACCTTGGTTGTTGCCTCTTTGTCTGCTTAAGGGATTCCTGTTTGGCTCTTCTGGCTGTCCGAAGCCGACTCGGGACTGCGACTGCGCAAGGAAACGGCTAGCATCTGTACCGCTTTGTTAGCTTTTGCCTATGTCCCTTATCCGGCTCGCCAGAATGAAGCAATGGAAGGGCTCAGAAGGGTATGGTACATTCAGAGAACATGTTTCATCAAGCAGCCCGCTCTGGGGCCTACTCGATCAGTCCAAATCTGTAGGTAAGCGATTCTGACCACTTGTAGTACGATTAGGTATTGAGGCTGGGCTTCAGCAGCTGGAAGTGGCGGAAAGAGCCTTTGCTCAGATAGAGGGCACCGTATTTCTCTACAGATCTCCGACTGCTCAACAACTGGGAGATGTAAGAAGAGATACAGCAGGTGATGAAGTCGAAGAAGCAGCGCGTGAGTAATGCCTTTGACGTCGCCGAGTCACAGCCTGCCAAGAGCGACTTCGGATCATTGACGGACCGCTAATCTAGCTCGGTGCAGCCTTATTCTTAGACGCCACTAGAACATGGTCCAAGCTTACTTATCGAGATGTCATTGCACCCAAATTATACCGTATTTTCATCATCTTGCTCTAACGGCAAAGAACATGATTCACACGAGGAGTCTTGACTACCACTCACTCACTCTAATCCTCTCAACCCACCCTTCCTCGGATCCGCGCCTCCAGCTATCAACATCGACCGCCCCCTTCCGAGATCCACCTCCCCCACCTACAAACCATGGCCCAACCATGGGACTACATCGCTAAACTCGTCTGCATTGGCGACAGCGGCACCGGAAAATCCAGCGTACCTCCCCCATTCCCCATCCCCCTCTCCCATCCACTCATCCCCACCGCTAATCCTCCCCCCTCTAGCTAACCATCCGCCTCTGCGAAGGCCGCTTCATCCCCCACCACGACGTAACAATCGGCGTCGAATTCGGCTCCCGGATCGTCGACGTCGGGCCCCCTCCCTCCTCCCCTTCACGGCAAAAACGCATGAAGCTCTCCCTCTGGGACACCGCCGGCCAAGAAACCTACAAATCAATAACGCGCTCCTACTTCCGCGGCGCCAGCGGCGCATTGCTAGTCTTTGACATCACGCGGCGATCGACCTTCCTCTCAGTAACGAGCTGGCTGAACGACCTACGGCAGATTGCGGAGGAGGGGATCGTCGTTGTATTAGTAGGAAACAAAACTGATTTGTGCGAGGAGGGACTGCAGAATGGCTCCCCTTCGGCACAGCATTCGGGGTTGGCTAAGGAAAGTAAACGCGCCGTGACTGCCACTGAAGCAGAAGCCTGGTGCAGGGAGAATAACGTCCTGCGATACGTGGAAACGAGCGCGAAGAGTGGGGAGGGTGTGGAAGCGGCGTTTTTGGAGGTGGCGCAGAGGATATATGAGAATGTGGAGAAGGGGAGGTATGATCTGAATGATCGGAGAAGTGGAGTCAAGGGCCCCGGGGCGGGAGGTGGGGGGAGGGGAGCGGGAGGTGGTGGTGGTGGGACGGTGAGGTTGGGGATGAATGATGTGAGTGCGAAGGCGAAGGCGGTTGGCGGGGGGTGTTGCTGAGGCTTCATGGTTGGGGGTTGAGGAGAAGCGCATCAACGGGGCGTTTGGAGCGGGACGCATTGCTGGCGTCGTGTAGTCATTGTGTTCGCCCGGAGATAGAAGATAGTATATACGTTATGGACGATCAATCCCTTTCCTGCTTGAACGCACAGTTGAGCAGTTCCAGCTCCTGGACTTTGTGGCTTGGATAAAGTCTACGATAAAAGACTTCCATAACCAACCCGTCGCTAGAATGGACCGCAAATAATCAACGAGTCGACGGAATCACGTATCGCCCTTCCATTCTTACCAATTCTAACAGAGACGCATGGCTTTAAAAACGTGAGCGCCACCAAACTTGAGGTACTATCTCGCAGCCTGCTGCATCGCTAGGGCGACTTGGTGTTTAGGACGAGATTATAACGAGAAGAGGTACACACAGCATTACCAGTATACCACCAAATCTAATGTACTATCTTTTTCGCATCTCTACAACGTTGGTAAACTTGAATGTATCTTTCAAAACTTCAACTCGAGCTCGAAATGAATCGTGCAAACGACGTTTTTTATCTGTTGTCGATCAAGAGATGGAAAGAGCTATGCAAGCAAGCACTACATTATCAAATAATTCTAATAAGAGATATACGTGATCAACGTTATGGAGACTTTGTTATCGCCCAGAGTACGGAACATTTTATCTTTGAAAGAGCGACAAGTTGTGGGAAATACAGTAAACTTGGTAGCGCAATTGATGTACGAGTTACATTGCATAGTTGCGCGACCAAGAGCAATACGTGATTTCGTCGACTCGTTGGTTGTTGTGGTCCATTGTAGCGGCGGATTGGTTATAGGAGTCTTTTGTCGTAAAGTCAAAAAGGTCGGACAACGGCTTGTCTATGAACTTCCAATAAGCCTACGCTGGCCGTAATATTCATTTTAGAGTAAATCTCCTACTCAGTCGACATTGCGCATCTTAGCCTCGTTGTCAAATAAGAGCTGTTGCGTTCACAGCTCCATTTACTGGTTTCACATGCTCTCGTCCTAGTATCAGCAAAACAATCTTCGGAAGGGACACAAAATGCGATCCCCAAGCCTTACGGGAAGCTCGAATTGTCAGCAGTGACGATCTGTCCGTCCCGTAGCCTTGTCATGGTGCTCAGCTTGAAATTAGAGCAGTATATTGTCAAGATCTCCTACTCAACATCATCCATAATATACCTAGTTGATCCTTGGCTTGCTTCTATCCATGTGGTGTTGTAAGCATCGGCTGCGCCATCGAAAGCTGCACAAACACTGCCGACCTTGAAAATGATTCGCACCAACTGTCATCTCACAGTTTCACAGAACCCCGCGTTCCAATTTCGTTACGGGGGCCCATACTCCGCCCTCCTTGTTTCGCTCCACCACATAATCCGCGGTGAGCCCATGGCTCGCCCTCTCGGCCCTTCCGCAAATTCGAACCTTTCATTGCGTATCTCTTCCGCTGTGAAATTACGCGCATACACATGCAATCCGCCGTTGGCGCCCGCGCGAGGGAACGAGCAATCCCGCTGGTCGGTCTCATTGCCGGAGGGACCCCATTCACTTTTCCATTTGCGGCTGAGCGGCGCTAGGTGGACCGTACCATCCCCTGGTTTCCAGAGATTGGAGAGCTCGACTCGCTGAAGCTGGGGCATCCCGGCCATGTGTGCAAATACGGCCGCCCAGGAGCCGGAATGGAAATGGATCTCGTGCAGCTCGAGGGTCAAGAGGTCGTTGTGCCTGCGAAGGAATGTAAGAAGTGATGACTCATTGCAACGAATACCGCGCAACGCGCAGTGGCGTAGGGATAGGAACTTGACGTCGTCCGCGATCGGAGTGAATACTTTGACATGGCTGTTTGGTCGGTCTCTGAGCGTGACGTATTGGTGCAGATCTAGCGACTTAAGATTCGGCATTTGCGCGAGCAGGCGTGCAACACCGGGATAATTGCCGTCCGCCACAGTTTCGCGGTCGTCCTCAGAGAAACAAGCATCGGGATTGTTGATCTCATGGGCGTCATTCTTGACTTTGGTAGAGATGCTAATAGAGAAGGCTTTGATGTACTTAGCTGCTCGAGCGAAGTTCGCCGCCTCAAACGCTGGCAGGGACGCGTTGACGTCCCATGTGGGTATGCTGCAACGTTGGGTGACCTTGAAAACCTGAAGAGAGTCGACAGCGACGTTGCTGCGTGCGATGGCCAGCATTGTGGTTTGATATAATTTTGCTGCGCGGACCCATACAGGCTGCCACTCACGGACTAACGACGTTGAAACGTATTCGTCAAATCCTTGATCGACTGCAGCTTCCACCGCGAGAACAGCTAGCGTGCCAAACTTGCGCAAGGCATCAGTCAGTAATTGTACTTCTGACTCATCGCTCTTTAGCTGCTGTTGCCCACGCATTCGCTCGACAAGCTTCTCGCGGCTATGTTGGAATTCATTTAGTTGCTCATCCGTTGGGCAGGGTTCGTATGCGGACCCGCCCATAGGGTTTCTTGAGATAAAGCGTCCTCGTTTCGTTGAGAGCATGCTATCAAGCTCGGACTTGTCGTAGATTACGGCTAAAATAGTCAGGTGTTGTACTGCTGACCCTAGCATTGGATGTGTTGCAATCTGGCATAGCGTTTGAATGCTGTCCGGTGTCAAATCGATTCTCTGATGTGAAAGGTAACGCTTGAAGCAAGGACCGCAGCAAAGATCACCGAGTGATTTAGTAGTGAGGCGTAAACTGCGGATAGATGCTAGATCGAGATCCTTGGCAATACGCTCCACAAGCTCTACCGGTACGTTATCCAGGCTTGGCTTATTTTTCGTCAATGTAGAGTCCATGATGAAGCAAGAACGAAGACCAAGTAAGAAGCTCATGAAATTGCAGGGAGCAGATTGTACAAATATAGCAGGACGCAGATTGTAGAAATATAGCAGGACGGAGACTGTAGAAAATATATGTCAACGCGAGCAGTTTTGCATGGTACAAGGCCTAGATACAGATAAAGAGCGGGACAGCTTGCGGCAAAAAGTCTAATGTGAATTGACCCTAATAAGTTTCAGAGATTCAAGGACGGGGAGTATATTCTTGATGGACAGCGGGGGAGCTCCGAGGATATATCCACAGAAGGCCTGGCTGCATCAATCGGTGTTGGTTGCTGCGCCTCGCTCGAAGGATTGTGTCGCATATGCAAAAAGGATTATGATCTTGGCGTTCAAAAGTGGCTGCTTCGCTGAAAATTGGCATCGTGATCCCCTCAAGTGTGGCATAGAGGACAACGTTCGTGGCGTAATTTTCTCGGCAGGTTTTCATAGACCTGATGGAGGGAATTCCCAGATGTAAACCTTATAGATAGACAGTAGGCAGGCGTCAAGTGTTACCATGTACGGCTTGGAAGCATGGAGCTCTGGCTTCTGGTCTAAGCCTAGCCCAAGATCCTGACATGCCAGGAACCGTTCTTCGTAACGGCTTCCGCGAGTGGTGACGGTCATGGCAAGAACCTTTTGCTCGCAGCCTTCGACGTTTTAGCGTCTTCTCGAAAATCCAGACCATCCGTTGACGAATTGGTGCTGTAGCGTTGGCGAACATTTCGAGGACTAAATGACCAAGCATCCTCAAAAGCTAGTCGCAAATTCAGGGCCAGTGTAGTGACTTTTCGTCGCCATACCCGAGAATGGAACCATCCGAGGACATGGATTGGCAATGTTACATCACAGCGTCCAGCACTCTCCGTTTCAGCGCCTTCAGCTCGTCCTCCTTTTCTTGTAGTTTGCGCTTCAGCAGCAGCGCCCTTCGTTTCCAGTCGACGCTACCAGCATCTTCCGGTTCTTCGTCCGGCCCATCATCAGAACCATCGTCAAGGGAGCCAAAGAAATCGCCTGGTGATCGCCGCTCATGCGCTTGGCGACCTTCGCCATTGATGAGCACCGTGGGTGGGGTAGCGAGCCGTACAGGTCCTCCTGCGTGTTCGGGCACTTGGAGCTGTAATTTGCTTGGTTTTCGTACTGTTGCCTGGTCCGGTGCAGCTACTTGTCCATTAGCCGCATGACTCAACTGCCGGAATGCGGAAGCAGAGCCAGTCATTGATTCATTTTCGTTTCTGCCAAGGCTTGGACTCATTGCGGCTGTCGGGGTTCCGACGCTGATGGTTGGTACTTCCATATTGCTCGGATTTGCGGGGAAAGTCGAATAAGGTCCTTCTTGCACTGAGCGATTACTTGGTGGTCTTCCTCGAAGTTTACTATTTGGGCCGCTATTGCTGCCCTGCCATGCACTCGACACGGCAGGTCCATGCCTCTTCCTGGAACGCGAGGGCGATTTACTAATACTCAAAGGCCCCGCGGATTTTGGATCCTCAATTGAAGGAGTCATCGGAAAGCTTTGCTGGCGTTGCAAGGCTGATAGCGGATATGGCGACGTTGGGGTTGCTGTCGGCCGGTCAACCAAGTTCACCCGGAACTTGAATTGCTGGCCCCCTATATCAGCGCTTAGCTGGCCCGATGACGGCGTTATTCCTGTGCTGGGCGTTTTTGGCGCGATGGCTACCTGAGCCGCAGCCCAGGGGTCATGCTCTTGCGGCTGCGCGCTCCAAGGTGCTGTGCTTTGAGAAGCCGGAAATTGTTCGTCGAAAGCGCGAATGAACTCGGCGCTGCTTGACCGTTGATGCAGTGGCCTTTTGTTCGAAATATCGGATTCCGTTTCAAATTCATCGGCTTTACGACGGCCACGCTTGGGGCGCCACTCCGGTAGGAGAGCGCGAACTACAAGGTCTTCTTCTGGGGGTACGCCATCGCGCAGGGTTTGAACATCAGTCGGCATTTTATCGCCGCTAGGGATCTCGGTGTAGTAGGAGTTGGATACTCCGAGTAGGTACTTGAAGAAAGCATCTATGTGGTAGGCGTGCAGCCAGCGCTGTAGGCCGGTCAGCCTTGCTGGTGATATGACCCGAGTGCAGCAATAAAAGCGCTGTCATACCTTTAATCGGACAGCGTACTGCTGCAATTTCTGCGTGCTTTGATTTTTAGATGGATCGGGTATCTCAACGCCAAGCTCTATAACGAGCTGCGACCAGGTCTTGATATCCTTGTGCTCGAGTCTCGAGACTAGGTTGTACAAGACAAAGGTATCGAAGGATTTGCCATCACTCCTTGGAGGAGAGCGAAAGCCTCTATTCAATTCAGAGGTGTCCGCATTGGAGGATATTGCAGGGTTACAGTAGAAGGCGAACTGGATGTATGCATGATCCAGAGTCTCATCGGTGACATTCCTCGTGGGCAGGCTCCTGCCTGGTGACGCATCTTGCAAAGACTGTTGTTCTTGAGTAGGTAGAGCATGTTCCAGTGACATCGTGTTAGCTTCAAAGCCTTGAGATGCCCGGGGAAAAGTCAGGTTGTGCTGCGTCAAGCTGGCATTGATCATGGAGGCCGTAGGCGCCATACCGAAGGATTGAATTCCGCGCTGGGCAACGGGACTCTGCAGTTGAAATGCATTTTGCATGCTGGCAGCCTTACATACAGATACGGCCAGGCAGACAGCGGGTTTGGACGCGGTTTCACGGGCTGGACGTGAGGGCTATGCTCAGACACCGCATCGAGATTCGGCGGCAGAAGCTTCAAGCCTCTGCATATCTGCCAGAACGGATGGTATGTTAGCGGCATCATCATAAGGTGTACATGACCAGAAAGCACATCGCTGACCTGTGGATTGGTGAGGGACTGTTAATGGCCGATAATTTGCCTTCTTGTGGAGGCTTCTCGTCCAGATAAGGAAGTTTTGGCTCAGCCAAGAGAAGGCTGGAAATAGGCTTAAGCGCTAGCCGCGACCAATCATATTCCTCCGATTAATTGCGGCCTGAGGACAAGATCTGACTTGAGCTGATTTACCTCTGAACACTGGTAAGTCTCAATGCGAAAAAGATTTGTAGTGACATGTGAGGAAAACGCTTCTAGCTTGCGTTTGCCTACTCCACTAGGCTACACCTCAGACAAGCTTCTGCACCTCGGAACCACCCATTTCCTTGATATCTAGCCAATTTTCATCTGTCGATACCCATACCCATCGCCTAAGACCGAGGTTTCTATGAAATCCATGATATAGATGTCCGCGTTCAGCTGGTATTTCTTCGATTCAACCATAGCTGGCCGATACAGCTCATTGATCGCCACGAAATCCTCCTTTCGATCGCCTGACTCTCCCCCAAGAGCTTTTTGTTTGTGGTCGAAAACTTCTCGAGTGTTGTCGCCGTGTCCCGTACATAGACGGCCCTATTCTTGGTTACCTCTGGGTGCTGTAACACACCGACGACGGCTTTGCCAATGGAGGCGAGAATTGTGCTGAGATATGAGTAACAAAACAACTTCCACCATTAGCGAAGTCGGTATACTTGAAAGGAAAGAACAGAGATATCAAGATAAGAAGCCCGCTTGCACATAAAGTAACCTTTGATGGCAAGAATTATCTCAGCTTTCCTCCTTTCACGGCCTCCAGACAGAATGAGGGAGAGCTTATGTACCATCCTGGCAGCTCTGTTGTACCCTGCCGTGTATGTTGCATTCTCAAGGAGCGGAAAAGCTGATTGATATTATAAATTGGAGTAAACATGCCCGGTATATTTCCGCCCTCCTTCTCTCTACTTTCCTACTTGCAGAGATGATCAAATGAATACCACAGCATCACCTGTGAATATCTCCGTAACTCAGGTTTTCTAAGTTTGCGGGAGGTGACGGATAATATCCTAGCCTCATTGCGACCAGCAGTGGCAGCCAAGCGTACTATAGGTCAATATCACAACCTCTAGTCTAAAACATGCGGACAATGCAGAAGCTCTACTTTCTGGTTCTCCAGATGCTCGAAGCTTGGAATTAAAGCCGGTCTATCAACGATTTTTGTGAGTATTCGCGGCTTTCAAGATACGCGCATAGCCTACCTCAGCTTCCAGTGATCGTCTGCTGACCAGAATACCTTTCTGTCTAACGCCAAGCCACGTCTTGTATCATGCTTCGAGGCGCGTACAAGGAAACGAGGATAAGGATTGATTTGCGATCTCCACGCATAGGGCGCGTTTATCATAGCCGCCCTGTGTGCGCCATCATCGACATGCGACAACATACAATATGTGGCCCGCACCTCTCGAATTCTCTGTTTGCTGTTTGCTGCAACCTCGCAATTCGATACTCGATGCTGACTTTCTTTACAAAGTGTGTCGTTCTGCTTAGCATTTTTGCAATCAACCTTCAACCTTGTACGTCGCTCATGCTACCGGGAGAATCATCAAGCCTTACTAGTGTGTCCGTGAACTCTTCGATTCCGAGTCCGACAGGTCTGTCCACCAACGATACGGTGACATGGAATTCACCAAAGTGCGTTGGGAACCAGGATTGGATGGGCGGAGGTATCGTCGAGTCTGACTGTTGGATTCTGGTCAACCGGGTTTACTCCGCTATCCTCCCGCAATTCAAGCGCATGTACAACTTCGTTGCGGCTGAATCGCATTCCATTGCTCCACCTAATGCTCTGAGACTCCCGCGAAAATATGTTTACGGTGAGTGGCTGGTTTTCCCACGCTGCTGCGAATATTCCTGACAGCTTTTCTGTTCTGTAGGCTCTTGCACCTTAGCGATCGTTATGATGACTGCCGATATCGACATGCCTGGAAGACCGATACAGCGCTGGTATGCTCGCGACACTGGAAAGCTGGGAGACCTGGCGACTGCTGCTTTTGAGATCCTGGGGCGGTGCGTTCAATCGTCGACCAGCTTGACGAAGAAAACTGGGTGGAAGAATGTTGGTATGTTGCGACTCGTGTCCTGGCGCCCTTGAGCTTTGATGGCTAATGAGCGAGTTGTAGGCTTCGCACAGAGTATTGGGGTTATCCTCTGGGCCACTGATTCAATAGAAGATCGGAGAGTCCCTGCATATCCTCCGACTACTGCACGTTCCGATGTTGGCCCAATTCTACCACAGTAGGTATGGGGAAGAGGCCTCGGACGTTCAGGCTATGTCGCTCCATGGATCCGAAGGCAGGCCTTGTATCGGCCAAACAGAATGTGGATGGTGTCAGAGCGAGTCTCTATGTCAAGCGAAACATAAGCTTGCTCGTGCATCGTCCTGCCCTGCAGCGAGTATCAGCATCACGAGTCTTGCACCACCAATACCGAAAGGTTGATGTCATCGCGATCGACTGTGTGTCATCAGACTTAGTGCACCTTATTAGGGATCATAAGCGAATTGAAAGATACCATGCGTCGGCTGCGCGTTGAATACAGACTTTGATTAGACAAGCAACTGCCTGCTGTTCAGGGTTAAAAAACGTAATCACGGATTGACGATGGACTGAGTCACCAATGAAACTACCTAGCTAAAGCGGAGAAACGTTTAAGAATATTAGTCACATTTTGGATAATCAATGGAGCAAAACATGACGATTCTGCAAAGATTGTCGACTATAGTGGGACCCACTGATGCCGGCTGATGGGAGGCGCTGGGATGTCTGCATTATCAAATCCCGAAGACAGCCCAAGCGTTACGTCAAGGCCATCTGCTTCTCACCAATCCGACAACCTAGAAAAATAGCCTGCTGCCCAAACATCGAGAACAACGAAACGGTCCATGTTGTCACGCTGGCCCATGACCGTAATCTTTTTGCAAACCTCATGTTGGTTGAGACTAATCGTATCTGAACTGCTGACACGATAGGCATTGATACCACGCATCGAAATGGCTCCATTGGTCGACCTTATGTGTAGGCAAAGGGATCTCGAGCCACATAGACCAGTGCCTCAACCATGGCCGCTTGTGACAGCCTGGTGTGGGGCACGCTGGACGGGCTCGCCTTGCGCCTTGTATGAATATGACACCAGGGCCTTTTGGCTTTTTGCGTCGATGGATATGCGACAGACGCAACAAGCTCCGTACATGTATTATATTCAGGCGCCCGGCTTGGTCATCACTGCAGTCGTGGCATTTCCAATGGCCGGCTATAGTTTGTTCGCAGGTGCAGCCGTTGAAGTAGCCGTTGGGATGTAGTTTCGCTTGTCGCCGGCTGCAAGCTTTGCAGAGTATTGCTAGATTTTGCCTAACCATTGCCCCTGCCCCAGCACCCTGATGTCAATGTCAGCTCTGAGTTTGGTCAAGGAGAACGAGAAGTGCTGTTTCCAATTCTGGGGTCTTTGGGACACTTCCACATACCAAAACTGTTCTGTGAGCGTCACAGATCATGAGACCGGCCGGATGAACCCTACTATGCCCAGTTTCGCAAGGTCTCATGAACCTGGCACGGACGAAGTTGGCCGGTGGTGGAAGGTTCTGATTAGTGTTGGTATTCAGGCATTGAGCTCCACCTGGTGTCATATGTTGACATCGAAGGATGCCGCCCGCAGGGGCTGCTGGTTGAGATGCCATCGTTATTTTTGGCAGGAACGGGGTGTGAATGCAAGAAGAGTCAAAGTGTAAATATGAATCCCAGACTCACATTGTGGCTGCGGGCAGTAGGAATTGTCCTGCCCAACAAAGAAATGGTCTCAGAACCCATCGTCTCGCCAGAAACGGAATCGGTACAATACGATGTAACGCTTCAACAGAATGGCCTGCTATATGCGGAAAGACGTGCAAAAGGAAGTTAAACGTGGGTATCGGCGAATGAAGGGAGTAGTCTTAGTAATAGACAAAGAAGTTGGCCCTTACCAGCATGCTGCTGCGAGAGCTCAACTAGTAGAAACCCAGCTTACAATGACAAAGAAGACCGGGCCCACCGCCCCCTCTAAAGGAAGAAGCATGCGTTTGCGAATGTATAGTAGTCGCGAAGCCGTGTATTGTAGCGATAGTAGCAGAAGCTCCCAATTGGCAACGACTGGAAATTCCTTATGGATCTGATATTGGCACTGATAGCTCATGTTGTGTTTTTCGAGTGCCGTCCCGATCAAAGTATCATGCAATCATGACCAGAATTCGTAGGTTGAACTTTAGCAGTAGTGTCCCCTACCTACTTACCTTGAGGTAATCGCTAGCACGAGACGTCAAGACTCAAACTTTTCCCGCAATTGCATGCTCCTTTAGACAGAAACAAACGGTTTCACATCGACTTCTCAATTCTCAATGACCAGGATGAGACGCAGCTGTGCGGTATTCATGTCAGATTGTTTGCGGATGAAGCACGTGATTTCGCTTGATGCTCAGCCACGCGCTGCGGACCCTCTTGGTCTTGCATCGCTCTTGCAACTTGAAGATCACTATCACGACTACCTAATTCAGATCTGACCTGAGATTCGGCAGCCTGACCTTGCCTCCTTCTTTACTCATGACTCGTCCTTCAACTCCGTCAAGACAAGAAGGTCCGACAGACGCGCCGCCTCGTCTTCCAGAAGGCTGGTTCGTACATGCCTAATCTGCTAATCAGTCTGTGGACTCACTTTGACTACAGGCTTGCGCAGTGGGAAGGCCAATCTCGTAAATACTATTACGTTCAACGAGCTACGGGGCACTCGCAGTGGGACATCCCAACACAACCTGCACTCTCCGTGCCGACCCCAGATCCCACGCCGCAACCTGTCACCGACCCTTTCCAGAGGCCACCGATGCCAGGGAACTCAATGTCGGGAACCGAGAACGGCGGAGGGGCAAGAGGCTTTGATGGTGCAGGGGAGCAATATGAGGGCGCTGACAGAGGCTTCTTGAGTGTATGCCAACCACTCCAGACTTTACAAAAGAGATGCTAACAGATCTAGCAGGACCTGGCGGCGAATGCTATGGGCGGCAACCACAACAAACCCCAGAATCAGTCGGGCTTGGGTGGATTCGCCAGCTCGCTGCTCGGTGGTCAAGGCTCGCATGGTGGTAACGGACAAGGCGGTAGTGGCGGGCTGGCTGGGCAGCTCGTGGGCGGCCTGCTAGGCGGGAAACCACACAACCAGCAATCCGGTCAAGGTCAATCTGGTGGCCACGGCCAAGGGGGATTGATGGGCATGGCATCCGGTTTTCTAGGAGGTCATCACGGCTCCGGCGTAAGACCTGTTCTGTCATTGAAGTCCACCACTGACAGCCTCCTAGGGCTCCAGCAACAACTATGGCTACTCCTCCACAGGCCAAAGTAGTAGCAGCTATTCTGGTGAAGCTCCCCCAGTAGCCTATCAACCATCCGGACAACCCTCTCCAAGTCAGTACGGATCAGGGGGAGGACACGGTCAATCTACCCTTCCCAGCCAGCAGCCTGGCGTCAGCAGCGCGCAGAGTCATTCTGAGTCCTCTACATACGGACAGCCTTCTCAAGGTTCTTCTTACGGCAATACTTCTCAAGGTGCACCATACGGACAAGCGAACCCTACTTCTTACGAGAGCTTTGGCCAACAGCCGCACATGGCAGGGCTGCAACCCCACCAACCATCGTTCTCTGGCCCGCCAAGTGCTCCATACGATACCTCAGCTTCTCATACTCCTTCTTACGGACAGCAAAATCCTTCGTATCCGCCTCAGCAACAGATGTCAGGATACGACCAGTATCCATCACATGATCAGCAGGGACAATACCCATCACAGCCACACGATATACCAGCTTATCCTAGTGCGCAGCCGGGTGGGTATATTCCTTATGCCCCAAATCCACCAATGGCCTCCCACCCAAACCAGCAAGGTTCGATGCCTGAACATTATCCCGGGCAAAATCCATCCGGCGGCTATCCAGGACAGCCGAGTTATGGCGCAGCTCCAGATCAAGGTTATGGCCAGCAAGGCTACGGGCAACAACACAGCCCTTATGGCGGTTACGGTCAGCAACCGCCACACAGTGGTGGTGCCCCTCCAGCTCCTGGATGGCGCGCATAAAAGCAGAATGAATCCGGCATTCAGGGAACAATAACAATAGTGTGTTTACGGGGAGCTACAACAGCTCCGGAAGACCTTACAGGAGTAGTCACGTGTTGCAAATTTTAGAACCTTAGCGGGTCTTGGCCACTGTAGAATGGTGCCCAGAAATTGTTGTGCAACAATTGCTTTTCTAAAGCAGTATTTATCTAACAATCAAGTTGCCGCAATCGTTGTCTTAATATACAGTAGTTGTACTAGAGTATTGCAAAAGAAAATCGATCTACATACAAGATTATAGTAGCAAGACAACCAATGGGCGGACAGCGAAAGACTCAATGGTGCAAACGCAAGCACGTTTCTCCTTCTTTGCTAAAAGCCTGGAAGCGCAGTCTGGCGGGGCAACTGCGCAAACGGATTCGTCAGCTGACGCTTCCCGCCAACAACCGCAAGAGCGAGCAATAGACAGGTTGCGCAGCTTTATTCAATACGATTATTCAATTGGTTTGCGGGGGCTAGTGGGGTCTAGGACCGCTAGCCCGCCCGCGCTATACCAGATCGGGTAATATGGACCGCAACCTGGTGATTATCGTATTTGATCGATTTTCGTCCCCTTCCATCAATAATGTGCATCCCCAACCCCTTCCACCCTACCTAGCATGCCTCAATTGACTCAATTGACCCAATTGATCGACGACGACCAGGGCATACGTACAGCTATCGCCCTTGCCCTTGCCATTGTCGTTATTTTGAGTCAACACCTCGTCGGCGATCCTCGACATTCATACATTAAATCAGTGGAGTATAAAAGGTCTGAATTCGATCTGAATCGAATTTCTTCTGAACGTCTTCGCCATATGATGCGGTTTAATAAGAAGAAAATTCGATTGCTTGTTGATTACTTTGCCATCGATGCCATCGAGTGAAGCAATCGTGCCAAACCATTCTTCGAACTCGCTCTTTGCTGCCTTCTATACAAATTATTTTATTCTCGTCAGCTATTTGAATTGGCAGAACGATTTGGTCGTTCTCTCTTCTACCTCTCTCGCGTTCTCAACAACCTTCTTAAACATCTCGAAATTCGATACGACGATATGCTTCGATGACATTCAACGCTTACCTATACACGCATCAGAAGATACGCCAAAGCGATGAAAAGAGTAGAAAAGATTAGAGGCAAGAGCACTATATGAAGGTTCATTGATGAAACTTTCCAGAAGTTTTGCAGGCCAAATGTGGAACAGAAATTCTATTACTCTAATTACAAAAAATCACACGAAATGATTTGACTAGTCATTATCTGCTCGAACGATTTAATAGAATCTATTTACGATTCTTGTGAAGGCAAGATGAACGACGTTACGATGCTACAGAAGTTCGGATTGCAAAATCGATTAAAAACCCTTCTTAAAGATCGAAGAAAACTTCAATTGTACGGCGATAAAGCCTATATTTATCAATCGTACATCATGTTTCTCTATTTAGATTATACAAACGAAAGATAGACCTTTTTCAACAAGCGAATGTCTGAGGCTCGCATTGTCGTCGAAAACTTCTTTGATTTAACTCAAACTTTGTGAATATCTAATGCTTTTAAGACGCAAATGAAAGTCGAATTACAGTCGATCGAAAACCTCTATTTAGCGGCAGTCCTTCTGACTAACTGCTATACGTGCCTACGAGGCAATCAAATAGGATCTCGCTTTGCAATGCGATCTTCTAGTCTTTTAAAATATTTGCAAGTCGATAAAGTCTTCAGCGATTTCGAAAGCTCTACATTATAAGAGTACTAGATTTCTCTCTTATGTTTATATATATATCTAGCTTCGATGAAGTTTTTTAGTGCTAATCTTTAGTGCTTGTTGTCCAAAATCTCGTTGTCGTTGTTTGATTGTTGAAACATAGAGGAGAATCTCAAATTAGACTCTCGGAGACGATTTTCGTTCTCTTTCTTCCCTTTCGTCATTTCTTATTATTATCGCATTAAATCGTCGCGATGACATGATTATCTATATATCTTTGATGGTTAGAAATCCCCTGTTAATTCGGCAAAGAATTGTGATTGTGAATGATGTCGCCGATGTGAACACTTTTCGACCTAAATTTTATTTGCCTGCCTCGGGGATTTTTCAGAGACATCATCAACGCAAATGCGATTAAACGTTGAATCATTGTTTTCTTTGTCCGGAGATGAAATTTCGAGTCGTCGACAAGATGAGTGCAGTTCACACTCGTTTGTATTGCAACTCGCGCATCACATTTCTTTAATATATATTTAACACCCTCAAAAGAGACGATATTGTACACGAAAGTCTGATGACTGAACATCTCGTCGTCTCTTTTCTTTCCGAATGAAGTCTGCGAAGCTTCGAAGAAGAAAATGCGATAATAGTGTCTCTCGCCCCAAATTATAGATATTTTTGCAGAAACGCCTTCTTTTCGCATCTAATGCCACGATTCACTTTCTTAGATCTGGATTATCTGTCGTTCTTCTCTTTCTGTTTCTCTTATCGCTTGCCACGACCTTCTTGTCGCTCGCATTACCTGTCTCGACCTTCTTGTCGCTCGCATTATCTGTCGCGAATCTCTTCTTTCTCGCATTACTTGCCACGAATCCCTCTCTACTACTTCTATATAATTGTTTTAGTTCCTCTATATTCTCGCTAAGTTCAGTCAAATCTTCAAACAAATTATTTCATCAAGAATAAACATGTTTTTTATGATACTTATGCAACGATTTCTTAAAATAACGTCTAAGTTTCGAGACTTTCGCAGTATGCTCTGTTAGATGCCTTTCAAGCGTATTCTTTATCTTCTTTAGCAAAGATTCTTGTCTCGATGAATCTCTCGTTGATGACGTTCGATCTTTGAAGTAGTCGATCAATGTGTCTTGCAAAACGTCTAAGCCTTTGTTGTCTGTCACGCTGACACGCGTTTGTTTAGATCTCTTCGAGATCTTTCTGCCACTTCAAGATTGTCTTGCAGTCTTGCTTCCTTGACGTTCTATAGGCTCTGACAATATAAATCCATTTGATGAAGATTCAGAGAGTATAGACGAATAATCGTCGTCGTCTTCAGATAAGACTTACACCTTCGCACGCCAATTATTATTTATGTCTTCTTCGTAGCCTAAATCTTCTGTCATCATTGCATCGTTATTAGATAGAGGACTTGTTTCTGTTACGAGTTTCGATTCCTCTGCATTCTTCTCTGCGTCAGAGAATATACTAGAGCTACTATCTTCGAAATTGCTTTGATTCTCGAAGCTCTTCTCACTGCTGACGAAGACGACGAAGAAGAAGAAGAAGAAAAAGAAGAAGACTTCGTAATTTGATTTATTCTTTAGTCGTTAACTAAGTCTGTCTCTTCTCTTTTCGTGTTTTGCATTCTCTTTCATTTTTCTCTTTCGCGAAGAGCTCTTCTGATTTTTCGCCTTCTGATATGCTGCGAATGTAGGCATTCATTCATCGATAGCTTGGATTCAATCGTCGTCTCGTGCTGCATGATCAGATTTGTGTGAGACTCTAATGTCTGCTTTTCTTTTACTCATCAAGTGCTTCATTCGTCTACTAACGTCGACATATTTACGACCTATTGCTGTCTCGAATCTCTTTCTAATTTTATCTCAGAAACGCTGCATAGTCTCGATGCCGTACTTCGCAGATTTAGCCACGCACATGTTGGCAAGAATAACATCGTCCTTCTCTGTAAGTCGTTGACCGTAATTGAGCTTTTGATTTAGCTATCGATCTTTCTTTCGCTTGTGAGAGGCAGGAGAAGTAGAGATTTTTGGCGACGAAGGAGCACTAGAAGTGCCAGAAGCACGACGTCGACTAACGATGTTTTAAGTATAAAAGTCGAGATCAGTACTGCCATCTGCATTTAACTCGACATTCTTCTTCTCCAATTTCTGTGTAACTGTCTTTTGATGCCTTTCATCAATCTGTCTTCTTCTTTTCTCTGGCGATCGTTGAAACGACTCTGATTCGAATTAGGTCGCCTTCTTTCGCTTACGAGGCGATCGCCGTGTGTCCTTCGGAGGCTGCGAGACCTGCAAAGGTGGCAATGACTGCGAGGGCCGCAAAGACGGCAATGACTGCAAAGGCTTCAATTGCCGCGAAGGAGTGCTCAAATCAAGGACGTGGAGGTGGCTTTTGGGTACACCTCTAGGCATAACGGCGGCGGCGGCGACGACGACGAGAGAGGAGGTGATTATAACCTTTACAAGCTACGCCTAGACGAGTAATTGAAGCAATTGAATAAGGTGGTGGGTCAATTGAATGGGTATTCAATAATTGAATACTGATTCAATTGGGACTGCCAAGCCGCCAGATCTGCTTGCCCTTTTGGGATCACGCTAACTAAATCGGGCAATGTTCAATTGAATAATCGTATTGAATAGAGCTGCGCAACCTGTCTAATGGAGTTGCTCTACCTGACTTCAAACTTTCCGAATGATCGGTCCTCTTCCCGTCGAAGATGCGCACCCAAGCAGGAAGACCGCTCGTGCTGTCTTGGCGAGCACTGTACTGGTGGTACTTCAATCCTGACGGCAGCGTTTCAGGTTCCTTGGGCTGAGGGGGCTCCAAGGCAATGGCCAGTCGGATTTTCAAATGTGATCGAGCTCAATACATACACTATTTTATAACCGTCTTCGATGGTATTGACAGTCGCCCTTTGTGGAGTCAGGTCACAAAAGCAAAAGATATATATCTGCAATCTCGACGTACGATTTTATTTCTACGTGTGGCCGCGACGGCTGCCGACTTGTACTCGATCACGTTTCCTACTGCGGTCAAGGACGTTATCTTTTCAATACGTCATCACTGCTTCTCGTTGAATCCATGCGGCTTTAGGTGTTTCTGGCGTTGTTGGCTTCGTAGGATTCTTCAGAAATTGTAGGTATCACTGCGGCCGATCTGCGCCTCGCAAGAGCTCAGAGCAGGATTGTGTGTCATCCCACAATTGATCCTACAGGCAAATTAAAGTTGTCCATAAGACTGTTCTCGCCATAATCGATGTCAAGCATCCCGTTGCTCTCCGTGTCCAGACCTTCGTTTTTCCTCTATTCACCAGGTTGAGTTCTGCAGCGATTCCAGCTTTTGCCACCTTTTCTCTCTTTCGATCTTGTCTTCTTGCTTCCTCTAAGGATCAGTCCCTTCACCTTTCCTATGACTCTCTCAACGCTTCTGACAGCATTTCTCCTATTACCATGGACGTCCTTTGCCAGCGCCCCAAAGGCGATCAGCCTTGATCTGTCCAAAGTCAAGCATCGACGGGAGGCACCGCGGATCGTCCATCGCGACAACAGCCATTCGGTGACTATTGACAACGCTCGTATGGCATATTTTGTTGATGTCACAGTTGGGACACCGCCTCAACAGATTCGAGCGCAAATCGATACTGGAAGTGCAGACTTCTGGGTTCCGCATTCTGGTAGCGCTCCCGGTGGCTGTAGGTATTGCTCACAAGCTGGACCCTCCTTCTATGAGATTGCGAGCGCCCCTTTGACTTACATCGTACAGACTCTTTCAAGGATTCAAACACAGGTTCTGGTCTTAACTCGTTTTTCAATATTACCTACGGCGATGGTCTGTCATTGGATGTTTTGGGTGTATACGTCAAAGATGTCTTGCAGATGGGTGACATCGAGATCAAGGACATGCAATTTGGTTGGGCCTACCAACATGACCCTATGCATTCAGCGTATCTCTTTGATTTAATGGGTACCTATGGTATGATGGGTCTCGGTTCTGAGCTACTTGAAGCGGGCCCAGCTTATCGCAACGAGAGGCCTTATCCTAACGTCCTATCGAGTCTGAAGGCACAAGGTCTCATTGCTGCAGAGGCTTTTAGTCTCTTCTTGAACTCAGCCGGTAGGTTTGCCTCTACCCTTCGATCGCTCGTATCGTCCTCGTCTCCGCCGAAAGCTTACCTGTCGTAGATGCTCCCTCTGGAACAATAATCTTCGGTGGCGTAGACTCGTCCAAATACAAAACACCTTTGATATCTCTACCTCTCATTCCGAACCCTCAATCCTCAACCATACCGTACTATGCCGTGCAGTTAACGTCGATCACCGCTCAATCGCACTCGGGTATCGATTCCTTCACGTCTGATAACCAGACTCAGCCCATGTACGCGGTACTCGACAGCGGCGCCGCAACCATCGATCTCCCCGAACCCTTCGTCTCCGCCATCTATGCGTACCTCGGAGCAACCTTGATTTTCCTAAATGGAGGCACTGCCATGGTACCGTGCAACCTCTCAACCGCCGACGCGGTCTTCTCCTTCTACTTCGGTGGCGGGCCCAACGGCCCAAAGATCAACGTCCCCATTGCCGACCTCATCCAGCCTGCCATGCCCCTAACAGACGGTACCATCTACTCCGACACCGCTCATACACCAGCATGCGCCCTCCTCGTCAGGCCCAGCGCAGGCTATACCGTCGTCCTTGGAGACGCCTTCCTACGGTCCGCATACATCGTCTACGACCTCGACAACAAGCAGATCGCGATGGCCGAAGCGGATCTGACGTCCACAGCCGAACCAAAAATCGAGGAAATCAAACCCGGAGTGTCAGGCATCCCAGGCGTCGCGACTATCATGCAACCCCTCCCTTGGGGCAACAACAATTCCTTCCTCACAGGACCCTCTACCACAACGGCCCTCGCCACCGCCCAAACCTCCGGCGCCCTGGCGTTCTCGTACAACCGTACCCTGCCATACCCCCCCCCTGCGTGGTAGCGTCACCGCCGTTGGGCCCGCAGGTGCGCTCTTCACTTCTACAGGCTTCGTGGTCCCGAGCGCGGGAATGGACCGTTCGTCATCCAGCGGAACGGCTACTGCGACGGGAGGTTGGAACGGGCCCTCGGCGAGTACCAGTGCGCCAGCAAAATCGAGGGCTGGGAGAAGGAGGGGTGGGAGGGGCCTTTTGGGTTCTTTCGTGTTCCTTTTAGGGAGTTGTTTCCTTTTCTCGATTTGAATACCTATGAATGGGATTCGGAAAGTTTTATGCATTCGTTTGGAGCTCAGGCTGAGTGGGAAGTTAGGGCATCTGGTTCGGGAGCGCCTACTAGGTTATAATTCTGTTTCTCGATCCTTGAGGACATACTCAGCCGAATGAGATTTTTCTTCACATGTACAAGTCTACGTATATGGACGTCTTAAGCACACCCTCCAGTGAAATCTATCGACTGAAATTCTTCTCGACCATAGGGAACATGTCATGGGCCTTACTCCGGTCCATCCACTTATTTCGTGGGACTGTGCTTGTTCAGAGATCTCGATAGACTCGCGTCACGAGGTTGACGATATGGGTTTGCGTTACTAATTTGTTTTATAGAAATTTGCCTAAATCGTCGAACAGACATGTCTGAGAGACTGCTAGTCAGCTTGAGATAGTCAGATTGTGTCGGCAGTGCTAAGAGTGATCGTTGAGGACTCTTTCCGGGAAAGTCTACGTTCTTCATGAGTAGGTAACCACTAGCCGTACGCCACCCTAATGTATGTGTACACCACCCTCATCGTATGATATAGCTACTTTGTATTCGGATAAACCTTGACGGCGAGAGAGACTGTCTCTTTATGCTATCGGTTCTCTGGCTTCGCCATTTACATTGAATAAGACCATTAGAATGGCGCAGTCATGCTTTGCACAGGTTGGAACAACGCATTCACGTAATGGAGGTTGGTCCTTTCGCACAGTGGAATCTCGGCGCGAAGGCGGTAATCCGTTAAAGCATTTCCTTGTCTTAGTAGTTAGATCTATGCAAAAAAAAAGAAACAACCCTCAAGCGAATTCTAGCGAATTCGCTTATGTTAGAATTGCGCTAGAGCTAATACTAGAGATTAGTTTTAACACAATAATTGCACTAGCATTTAGCATATTTAGGTAATATTTGTATCGAATATAATATTTATTATAGCATTATTTTATTTTTTTTATATTAAATCTAAGAGCAAAACTCTTATTTCTTGTGATTTTAATATTGTTTTTGATAATAATATATTAAAAATACTTATATAATATTTTTTAAACATGTATATGCAACTTCATTATTTAATAATTGCGAGTACTTTAATTTTTGCATTTAATAACAAATTAATTTTATTACTCTTGTTTATACTCTATTTAATAGTGTTCTTTTTAGAATTAATTAGCTTAACTATCGACTATAGTACTAATTTCAATATAGTAATCTTAAAAAAATTAATATTGCAATCTCTAGATAAGCATAATTATTTCTCTTATAGTTTCGATATCTTATTTAACGCTTCTTATAATTCTATTATTTTATTAACTTAGATTAATTACTTTTTTAATTTAATATATCGAGCAAAGTTAATAACTATTATTAGATTTTATCTTTTAATCTTTGCAATATTTCAAAATAGAGAATAAAATAGAAAACTGCAAAACGTTAATTATAGAAAAAATAAAAAAAAAGATTATTAATATTGTTAAAAATATATTTAAATTTAAAATTAAACAAAAACAATTAAATATACTTAATATTGCTCTAAAGAAAAATATAATTATAATAGCAAAAATAGAATTCGAAAAAAATTTGCTATATCAAATACTATTGTTTATATTTTTATTATTAAAAACTACATTAATAATTATATTTCTTCTTGTTGTTACGCTAATACTTTCGTAAGAAATATTAGAAAAAATTATATTATTGAAGAGATTTGTAGATGTCTTTAGACAATGCAAGCAATTACTTAATAACAAGAATTGCAACTAAAAACAATCTTATATTTAATAAATCTTCTCAAATAATTCAATAAATTAGAGTAACAATAAGTAAAAACTTAAGATAAATTGAACACAATTTATAAGAAAATCGTATTCAAAGATCTATATACTAAAGAAAATTCTTCTTGTTCGTCTTGTTCGTTGTCGAATATGTCGAACATTGTTCGCTTAACTTGTTGTCGAACATGTCGAACATTGTTCGCTCAATTCGCTAATAAGTATATCGAACATTGTTTATCTATTAATTTGTTAAACATGTAGATAGTTATACTTTGTGCTACATATTGCGTCGTAAATTATATATTACTAGACTAATCGTTGGATCAAGTTATAATATTATTTCTCTAGCTCGACCCAACGCCAAGATTGGGTCGCGACGATTTTTTGAAATCGAATCGCTCAAATTAGTTTAGCGCGCTTCGCGCTAAACTACTTATAGTAATCGACTAAACTACTTTAAGCGATTCGATTTCTCGAATTTTTTTTGACCTAGGTCTTGGCATTTGCACGTGACATTTCTGGGTTAGCGCGACCAGTCTATATATTACGCTATTTCGAATAAGATATGTAATACTATTTCTCTTCTTAAAGATTTTTGTCTCGAAAGTTAAATGTCTCTTTTATTATGTTTGTTACGCTAGTACTTTCGTAAGAGATATTAAAGAGAATTATGTTATCGAAGAGATTTGTAAACGTCTTTAGACAATGCAAGCAATCACTTAATAACAAGAATTGCAACTATAAACAATCTTATGTTTAATAAATCTTCACAAGTAATTTAATAAATTAAAATAACAATAAGTAAAGACTTAAGATAAGTTGAACACAATTCGTAAAAAAGTCGCGTTCAAAAGCTATATATTTCATTATTACTTAAAATTTAAGATATTTAAGATGTTTAAGATCTTGATTATCTTGATTACTTTAATTCAAATTTAAAATGTTTAAGAATTAAATCTTCTTAATTATCTTAATTTTGTTAATAAATTTTTTCTTTTTAATTATCTTGTAAAGAGCGATGTGCGACAAATAGTATTTATTAACACGCGACTCGTAACACTATCTTCTCTCTTCAAAAGTTTTTGTCTCGAAACTATTTATTCTTTTTTATTATATTAATTAAGTTGATTACTAAACTACGTCGCAATTTCGTTGCTAATCGTTACTATAAATACGTTTTTTTCATAATGAGTTCTTATTAAGTTTGCGTCTTATTTAACGTATTTTATCGAGTAAATAAAAATATCTTAAGTGTAAGAAGTGTTATCGAAAGAATTAAAAATATAATTTGACTCTTGATTATCAAGAAATAAATAAAGCTATCTAGAAGATTAAAAAGTTAAAAAATAAAATAACAAAGTTGCGTCTAAGAATTGCGCGAAAGACAAAATAAAAAAAACATTAATTTCGTCGTTTAAAAGATATAAATAATGCGAAATCGAAAAATATCTTAAAGATTAAGAAGAATAAGAGAGAGATCAAATATATTGAAAAGACGTTCGAAGTCTTGTTCGATACTATTATCGATTCTTTATTGTTTGCTTTTTTGTTCTTTAATGCTTTGTCAACTCTTATAAGTAATTTTGTTGCTAACGAAATCGTCGCAACTTGTTAAAGCACTTCTTTAGATTCTTAAGTAACTTTTATGTGTTTTCGAAGATAAAATATTCTTTTTACTTAATAAAATATTCTTAATTTTTTTATTATAGAATTTTCTTAATCTTATATTGTTTCTTTTCTTGTAAGTAAAAATAAAATGTGTTCTATAAAGACGTGATTAAATTTGTTGATTTCAACAATAAGATTTAAAATACTAAAAATACTTTAACGTCTTTAAATAACTTAAGTTTGTAATTAATTAACTTCTTTGTCTTTTTAACGAGAAACGATTCGACTTAAATATAATATAATTTTTTGTTTAACTTTCTTGTCTTAAGATTTCTTGTAAAAAAATATATTTTATTTCTTTTCTTTAGTTAAGATGTCGTTTTTCGTTTTTTGTTTTAATACTTGATTAACTTTTTTTGTATCTTTAAGATGTTGTTATGTATCTTTTTTAGTGTTGCTACTTTCTTAATAACTAAATAAGCTAATAGATGCTTTCGCTTCTTTCTAAAGAGATTAAATTCTCTATTATAGTTAACGAAGAATAAAGTTATCTTAGTAATATTCGAAATTTTTGCATTTAATGTTAGTTAAATTATAGATAAAAGTAATATTCAATTGCTATAAATATTGTTAACATAGTGTCTTAGATATTGCTTCAAACTTTAATTTATTCGCTTTATTTAATTATTCGTAATTAAGTAATAGATAATAAACATTCTAAGTCTTGTTTTTAGCATCAATAGAAATGTCTTTCAATAATTAAACGTAAAGAGCTTGTCTTTGTTACTAATTAATTCTTTAAATATATTGTGATATCGTATAAGTCGATTTAATACAATATATTTTAGTTATTTTGCTATAAACTTCTCTTTGCATGCGATAATATATATAGATTGATTGCGCTAACTTGGAAATGTTACGTGCAAATGCCAAGACTTAGATCAAAAAAAATTCGAGAAATCGAATCGCTTAAATTAGTTTAGTTAATTACTATAAGTAGCTTAGCGCGAAGCGCGCTAAACTAATTTGAGCGATTCGATTTCAAAAAATCGTCGCAACTCGATCTTAACGTCGAGTCGAACTAAAGAGATAATATTATAACTTAACTTAACAATTAGTTTAAATATATAAATACTTAATAAGTTTGTTAATTATTATTAGTATCGAATTATATCTATCTTTAGTTGCTAGATTCGTCAATTTAGACAACTTAATAATAAAGTTTATCGTAACTTTATCTTATAACAATTTAGATAATTTCTAATATTAAATCTCGTTATAGCTCGCATATATATTATGTTTGTTTTGCTAATAACTAAAATATTGCTTAATATATATTTTGATAACTTGTCTTATTTAAAGAAATTAACAATACTAATATAAAAGTTGAAGAATTTTAATTATTCTTAAGTGTTTTTGCAATAATTTATTATAATATTCTCTTATATATTCGTCGATTTTGTCGATAAATATCTAGAGTTTTTCTTTCTTTATTAAAAATTCTTTCTTGTTATCTCTAAGTTTTCGTAAAATAATATTTAGCTCGTATTTGTTTGCTAATAATAATTTGTTTTTGTTAATTTTAAGTATATTATAATTAAATTATTTTTTTGTTGTTATATAATTATTTCTTTTGTTAAGTGCATCTATTTTGTTATTATTTTTGTCTAATATATATTGTATTTTAAACTTGTATTATTTAAGATATTCTAATTATCGCATTTATCTTTTGTTAAATTGTTTAATAATAGTAAAGTATAAAAGATTTTTATAATTTGTAAGAATTGTAAATTCTAATAATTTTTTAATGTATACTCTTTATAATTTTAGAAAAGCTATAATAGTAAGTAATTTCTTGTCGTAAATATTGTAATTTTGTTCAACTAATAAAAGTTTTTTCGAAAAATATATTATTAAGTATTATATGTTTCTATACTCTTAATTGAAGTATGCATTAATAATTAAATTTAATGCGTTAATTTCAATTTTGTTTAACAATTGTAAATTGTACATTTTTAATATTAATTTCTTTAAACATTTTAACTTAAGATTTTAAAATAATTTCTTTTTTATTAATTTTTATATTTATAATCTCTCTTTCTTTGTAAAATTTGTTAATAATATTGTATTAACAAAGTAGTTTTTGATAAATTCTTTATTGTAATTTATAAAATCTAGAAAGAATTAACTTTCTTAACGTTAATAAATAATTTTTACTCTTTAATTGCTTGTAACTTTTTAAAATTTATACGTACTTTATGTCGTTTAACAACAAATTTAAGAAAATCAACTTCTTTTTAATAAAACTTATATTTCTTTAATTTAAAATGTAGATTTTTTCTATTTAGATATTTTAGTACTTTAAAAATATAATTTACATATTCTTTCAAGATATTTAAGTAATTTATAATGTTGTTCAAGTATATTATAACAAATTAATTTAGATATTGTTGTAATATATTACTAATTTGTTCTTAATACGTTATTAAGATATTTGTAAACTTGAACACTATTATTGTATATTTATATAATTTATATTGTGTGCAAAACGCTATTTTTTATTTCTTCTTTGCTTTTATTTTAATTTAATTATACGCTTCTTGTAAATTTAATTTGATAAAATACTTTACTTCGAATAATTAATTTTAAAGCTTACTAATGTTAAATAATAAATATTGATTTTTTATTATAATATTGTTTAGTTTTCGATAATTAATATATAGACAAAGAATTTTGTTCTTCTTAAGTACAAAAAGAATTAAATATCTTGCTTATAATTATAATTTTTTAATAATTTTTTTTTGTTTTTTGCTAGATATTCGCGAAGTATTTTTAGCTTTTTCTTAAATAAAGCATATATAAGTTTAAACGTAAATTGCTTATTTAATTTAAATTTAATCTTGTAATTTTACAATTAATATTTAGATAATATTTTAATTGTTTTTTTTTTCTAAAATAAATGCTTTCGATTGTTGTATATTTGTAATATATACTTTAGCAATTTTCTTGCTATATTAGATAATTTAAAACTCTTAAAAAAATTGCGTTTTTTTTTATTTACTTTGACTTTATAACTTAACTATTTTTTGTCAATATTTATCGAGTTAAACTTTATTAAATTGTTTTTTTGCAAAAATGTAAACTCGCTACTTACGATTAAGTTTCGACTTAATCTTTTATTTATTATCGAATATTATTAATGCGTAAATTAAATATAAATTGCATAATTATATTGTGCGAATTTAAGTATTTGTATATTTTAATCAAGACATTTCTAGAACAATAATATAAATAATTATTCTTACTATATTAAAAATTAGTTTCTCGTAATGTTGCTAAATAGCTATTAACAATAATTTTGTTTCTTATTTTACTCTTTTATTTCTTGCGAGTAATAAGTTTTTATCTATAATTACTAGATTATAAGCGTTAAACTTTGTTTAAATAAAATACTCTTCTCTCTCTACAAAAGCTTTAATTATAAAATTATCTATTATATTAAAATCGATTATTGCTATAAGTCAACAATTGTTAATCTTAATTAATATAATAAAATATTGTGCGTGCGTTGTTAAGTTCGGTTGCTATTATTAAACTAATATATTGTATTTCTTTAATATAATCTTTATTAAAGAATTTGAACTTTTTTTTGTTTTTGTGTTGCAATTTTTGCTTTAAACGTCTATCTATATTAAGTTTTCTTTTGTTGTTAAATTGTTAATTTTAACTTTCTAGAAAATCGATTAATTTCGTTCTTTTTTTTTAGATAAGTCTAGCATAAGTTGTTATAACAAGTTGTTTAATTAAGATTTACGTATACTATAAAATTCAATTGTTTTATTATTACATTAAGTATATTCTTTTTTATAATAATATTGTTTTCTAGTTTCTTTTCGCATTTGTTTATAGTCTTCGATAAGTTAACTAAAGTCTTAAGATAATTCGTAATGTCTTCTAAGCATTCGTAAAAATTCTTTTAGTTATATTTTTTATTTAAGTCGATAATTAAGTTATAAGATTTAATAATTTTTTAAAGTACTTAATTAACTTCTTGCATAAATGCGAGTGTTTTGTCTAATAATGTTTTATTTAGAACTTTTTATAATTGATTTAAATTCTTTATCAAATAGTAATCGTCGTTTAATTTAGTTTCGAAAATGTTTGTTTCTATATTAATTTGCTTTCTAATATTGTTTTAACTATCAAATATCTCTTTTAACATAATATTGATTTGTTAACAATTTATTAAGTTTTGTAATCGATAATCTTTTGCGAAGTAATTTAATTTGTTATATAAATAGCACGTTTTTTAGAATTTGTTATCTTGCTTTTTTCTAAAGTTTTTCTCTTTGCGTTGTTAAATAAAGTTTAATTTTATAAATGCAAACTTACAATAATTTGAATTGCTATACTTTTAATTAGAACAAAATTCTTCTTATTAATATTTAATTATTAATTTAAAAAAGATTCTCGCTCTTTTATAAAATTAATTTTATTGTTTTTTTATTATTTTTTTATATAGTTTGTTGTTAAGATCGATAGCTATTTTAATAAAATCAAATATATCGTTAATAAATTTGTTATCGCACATAATCTTGTTCTTAAGATTGATTTTTAAATCTTGTCGAAACATTGTTATATATACGACATTATTTTATTTGATAGTATTAATATATTTTTAAAATCTAGTTACGTAATTTATTGCAAAGATTTGTTGAAATAAAAGCTAAATTATTCTTTTCGCAATTTGTTTCTTGTTAAATATTTCGAAGATTCTTCGAAGCTCTCTTTTAAAGTTATTAAAGTTTGTAAATATTGTACAAGAGTTTGTGTTATAATTGTTTAAATACTTGCGTAAATTTGACTTAAATTAATGTTAAACTCTTTCTTTAAAAAATATAAATGCGAAAATTGTCTTCTAGTTTACTAAAACAAAATAAAAGATAAAATAAATATTTATTTGTATAAGCTAATTCTTTAAATTAATATAATCTTTATAATAGACGTTAAACTTGTTAATTTTTATTTTGTTATCTTTATTAAACATTGATCGACGTAATATTGTTAAGCTAGTACTTGAAATAGAGACGCGTTAACTTAATATAAATATTCTTAAAATATTTAAAGTATTACGCTAGTACTTTTGTAAAAAATATTAAAAAGAATTATATTATTAAAGAGATTTATAAACGTCTTTAGATAATATAAGCAATTATTTAATAACAAGAATTGCAACTAAAGACATTCATATTTAATAAATTTTTGCAAGTAATTTAATAAATTAGAGTAACAATAAGTAAAGACTTAAGATAAGTTAAACACAATTTATAAAAGAGTTTTATTTAAAGATCTATATATCAAAGAAGATTTTTCTTATTTGTTTTGTTTGTTGTCGAATATGTCAAGCATTGTTCGTTTAGTTTGTTGTCGAATATATCGAACATTGTTTGTTTAACTTACTAGTAAGTATATCGAACATTGTTCGCTTATTAAGTTGTTAAACATGTAAATAATTGTGCTTCGTACTATATGTTGCGTCGTAAATTATATATTACGTTAATTTAAGTTAGACTTGTAATACTTGTCTTAAAAAGCAATTAATATAAAAAGCTAAAAAAGATTATTAATTGTTAATTATTAGTATTGAAAGACAATAACAATAAATGAAAGATACTAAAGAAAATATATGAAAAAGACTATATATATAATTAGTATTTCTACTATATTTAATATAAAGTATTTAATAATTAAATTTAACTAAAATAGTATTTATAAGTTTCAAGATTATTATATTTAAGAATTTTTCTAACAATATTTTGTATTACAAATTTTATTAATTACAAATTTGTATATTTATTATTAACAAATTATATTTTATAAACAAATAAAAAGAGTGTCAAGCAAATTATATTTATCTTAATATTTTTTGTACATAATTGCGTTCTAAAATATCAATAGTAAATATATTAATTATATTTGATAATAAGACTTTAGAAAATATAAAAAGACAATATAAATTTGTTTTTAATATAAACATTTTTAAAATATCTCTAAATAAATCGAAAATATAGTTGCAATTTAGTTTTATTAAATATATCGAAAAATATATAAAAGATTTGCAATATATGTTGTTAGTACAAATTAAAAGTTCTCAAAATATTTCCAAAACAATTATATATATAGATAATATAAATAAGATAAACAAAATATACAAGTATATTCGACAATAAATAATAACTTTAAGTTATTTATTAAAAATAATAAAGTAAATATAATTAATATTTATTTCTATAATTGTCGACAATAAAAAATATATTTAAGATATTTTTCAAAAAAAATTCGAGAACTATCTCTTTTCAAGAATCCTAATATATACAAATATATATAAACTAGATATCAACAATTCGAATATTCGAAAAATCTATATTTAAATATTTTTCTTATTAATTGCAAAAATATATTAATAATTTAATAGAGCAAATTGATACAACAAGAAATAAATATACTTTATCTTTCTATTTTCGCAATAATATAAAGAAATTCGAAGTAAAAAATATGTATTAAGTTAAGTATTAATTAAGAAGTCAATAGTAGAAAAGACAAATCTAAGAAATTGCAAAACTAATAATAAGCAGAAAATCTAATAGAAACAAAGAAATTTAAATCTAAAAAAAAGATATTAAAAGTAGCAAATCGAAGACGCAATATATCTCGAGATATATAAAGATTAATTAATTCTATATTAAAGAAAAAATGCAACTATTATTGCAAAATAGAATTAAAATTCTTTATTAATATAGATTTAAATAATATAATATTATTAATATTCGAAAAAATTAAATCAAATTTGTATTGCTTAATCTATTACTTAAATAGTTAAATTTTAACTAATTAATATAAGAAATTAAACTTAAAATAAGAAAAGAATAAAAATAAACATCTCTAAATTAGATATTAGCTTAAAAAATAAAGAGAGCAAAAAATAGCAAATATTCTTGAGAGTTCTTTTTTGCAATTTATTTTAAATCTATTAATATCAAATATAATACTAAAGATTTTCGATATATAGAAATATCTAATAATTAACAACAAAGATCTAAAACGCAAATTGAGCAATATCTAAAATATTTTGTCAAAATATAGTACTAAAACTCTCGATATACTAAAATAAGATTAGATATTAAATAAAAACAACAAAAAGATATTAATAAAAATAAAAAGAGATAAGAACAAAACTAATATAAAGAAAGTTAAAATATTTCTATTACTTAATTTAGCTTTAATAAAGTATAAGATATAAAAAATTTAATAATTGTTAAACAATATCTTTAAAGTATTGTTTGCAAAAAGAAAATAGAAAAGTAATAAATAAAGATTTAATACAAATATTAAAGAAAGTAAAGTTAATTTATTAAAAAATAATACTAAAAATAATAATATCTTTAATAGCGAGATCTCTTAATTGTCGCAAATATTGCAAATATCTTATTAATATTAACAATTATTAAAAAATATAATATTAAATACGTTGCAAAAGATATTTTCTCGAGATATTATACTTTTATTTAGTAATAGAAAGCAAAAAAAATTAATTTATTTAAATAATTGCAACCTAAATACAATTAATATTGTGCAATATATTTTTGACTTTAATCTTGATATTTTATAAAATACTTAAGAGCGCAAACGCGAGAGAGAAACAAAGTAAAAGATTGCTTTACTATTTGTACTTCGAAATTTATAAAGAATACTATATAATATCGAAGTCTTATATCGAGATCTTAGTTAGAATTTTTAATACAATATTTTCGAATTGCTAGTAACAAATTTGCGAGTAAAGTATATTGTACATTACAATATTAAAAAAATTTATAGAAATTAGTAGAAATTAATAAAAGTTAAAAGCTTTCTATTATATTAATCTTAGTTAATGTAATTGTTAAATCGAATCGAATACTTTTTTCTTAATTTAATTTAATTTCTTATATCTTATAGAATTAAATTAGAGTTAAGACGCAAATTCGATCTTAGAGTCGAATTTCGTCAAGTTAATATTAAGAATTTAAGTTAACTTTGTTGTATTAGTATTTGCTTATCTTATCTTATCTTATCTAATATAATTAGCGTAAATTCTACGCTAATTTAATCGAATTAGCGCGTTATATAATGTTACGTAATTGAGTAAATTAAATGAAGCGTTCGACGCGCTTTATGCGTTCGACTTACTCGATTAAATTAGAACTTTTGCTCGACTTTAGAATTAGAGTTAAGCGAATTAATTTGTTCGAATTAAAACTTAATTCGTCGATTACGCTAATCTTAGTATTTATATCGATTTTAACAACATTAAACTTAATGATATTATTAAATTTAATTCGAGATCTATAATATAGATTGTATTTTATTTTGTTATTATTAAATATTTTTAAACTCTTTATTTAAAGATTAACTAATGTAATTGTCGAATCGAGTTTCAACTCGATCGAATTAACTCGTTCAATTCTAATTCTAAGATTAGGCAAATTTTCTAGCTTAACAAAGTAAAACGAGCGAAAAATGCGTGTCAAGTATTTAATTCGACTTATTCGATTACGTAACGTTACTTAACGCGCTAATTATATGCGATTAGCGCTAATTTTGCGCTAGCTTAATCGAGTTAGCGTATAAAGAAGATAAGATAAGATAAACGAATGCTAACATATTGAAGTTAGCTTAAATTCTTGACATTAACTTGACAAAACTCAATTTTAAGATTAGATTCGCATCTTAATTCTAATTTAATTCTACAAGATTCAAGAGAGTAAATCGAGTTAAGAAAAAAGTGTTCAATTCGATTTAACGATTACACTAAGATTAATAATAACATTCTTAATATATCTTTTTTTTGTACTTAATATTATTAATTTAATTAATAATATTTTAATCAAACTTTATATATTTTTTGTATCTTTTTTCTCGAAATAATAATTAATACTAATTGAGTTAAAAATAGACTTAAATATTAATTAAAAATATATTAAGTAAGAAGTATTAAATAAGAACTAAGATTGCTTTTGTTAAAAGATCTTTAAATTTAAATTTAACAATTTTAGTAATCGATTAATCTTAAAATTAATATTACTTTTATTCTAAAAATTAATTAAGTTATTAAATAGAATAATATTTTGCAATTTCTTAGTAATAATAAAAGAATTTATTATATATATTATATATAGCAAAGTCTTTGCGTAGTTAAGTGTTAAAACTTTTTTTGCTTAAAATATAATAGTAATTTTGCAAAGTATATAATAAAGCAATTTAATGTTAATTATTTTAGTAGTATATTTAGGTATTAGATATATCTTAAAATAAATGTAGAAGTTTTAATAATTACAAAAGTTCTAATTAATAATTAAAAGTTAATAAAGTAAAAAATTTATAAAGAATTTTGTATAAAAATCTTAATTAATTTAATATAATATAGTTATTTACAAATTATTCTTGTCGCAAGATTGCGTCTTAAGTTAAGAAATTGTTTCTTTAATTCTATCGAAAAACTAATTTTGTAATAAATAAAATATATATTTAATTTAAATATTAATAATATATTCAACATAGTTCTAAAGAATTAGTTTTTAATAGTCTAAAAATTATTAAAATAAGTAATATATTAGTATTTCTATTTGTTTGTTGTATATTGCAAAGAGATCTTATTTATATAGAAGATTCTCTTTATATATATTGTATATATAAGTTGAAGTATATTGAATTTTAGATATTAGAACTTAATAGATAATAGAATTTAATAAACTTTGTTAAACAAAATTCGAAAGATATAGTTTTGCAATTACATTGTCTCTTTTATTTGTTTATATATTTTAAGATTGTTTGTAATAAGACAAAGATATTTATTATAAATAGAATTGTTTAGATTGATTTCTATTTGCTTAAGATAAAAATCTTCTATAATTAAAATATTGTTAATTGTTGTACTTTTAGCTCTTTAGATTGATATTATAGAATATAATTTTGTTTTATACAACTTCAATATATAAAGCTTAAATATAGATATAATTTAAGAAAAATTTATATTAATATATTTTAATAGTTTAAAGAGTTTTCGAATAATAGTTTTTATATAAAAGATTTAAATCTTGTTAGATTAGATATTGTATAAAGAAAAAGAAAAAGAAAATATTATATCTTAATATTAAGATTTTTATTAATTAAAGTCAGAGCAATAGATATAACTAATAATAAATATTTTTTCGATATTTATATATTTCGATAAAGAGACATAGTATTAAAACTATAGAGTTAAATTATTATAACAAATATAATTAATCTAAATTTCTAAATTTTCTAAATTTTTTTGCTCTATTAATTATCTAAAAACTCGAGATTATTATAAGTTAAAATTGTTGTAAAAAGTTTTTCTATTACAATAAGATATATTTTGGCAAAGTCAATTAGTTTATTTAATCGATTCTATATTGTTTTATAGAATACTATTATGTTAAATAAGTATAGCGAGTTTATTACTCTTTGTTTTGCGTTATTTCGTTATTAATTAAGTACAAATATAATCTAAAAATTAAACAACAATTTTAAATACAAAAAATATAAAAGAGTAAAAAGTATAACAAGTTGCTAATTAATTATATTCTTAAATTTTATTATTTTCGAGTTTTAGCAAATAACAATAGCAATAATTTTCTATTAACAAGAGACAAAAAATTTTACTGTCTTCTTTGTATGTTTAAGTTTAACATAAGAATCTTAATTAAGACTTACTAGCGTAATCGACAAATTAAGTTTTAATTCGAACAAATTGATTTGCTTAATTTTAATTCTAACATTAAGCAAAAGTTCTAACTTAATCGAGTAAATCGAACATATAAGATGCGTTGAACACTTAACTTAATTTGCTCAATTATATAACGTTACGTAATGCGCTAATTATATGCGATTAACGTAAAGTCTATATTAGCTTAATCGAGTTAATATATAGATAAGATAAGATAAAATTAGTAAATGTTAACGCGACGAAGTTAGCTTAAATTATTGATATTAATTCGACAAAATTTAATTCTAAGATCGAATTCGCGTCTTAATCTTAACTTAACTTTATAAAACTCAAGAGAATAAATTAAATTAAAAAAAAAAATGTTTAATTTGATTCAACAATTATATTAAGATTTACAATAAATTCTTAAAATTAATCGAACAATTAATCTTTAATTAATGCAATAAACTTTTTGCAAAAATTATTAATAGCTTATTTTTAATTATAGCAACTTATAAATTAATTTTTGCAGATTTCTAATTTTTGTAAAAACTCTTTGTTGTCAATTATTATATTATAGATAAAGTCGAGAAAACTTCTATATTTCTTTTCGAGAGCTTTATTTTTTTTGAAAACAAATAAAATTTTAAAAATAATTGAATAGAATTTATTGTTATTACTTTAGTAAACGATTTGTCTACTTTATCTTTTAAAAATTAGACTACTTTAATTCTTAATAATTTGTAATAAAAAAGAATTAATTTTCGATAAATTACTTGCAATTAAATAATAATAAAAATCGATTATTTATTAACAAGACTCGATAGAAGAAATACAAATCGCAACAATAAGAAGTCTAAATAAAGAATAACAATAAAAGAGAACTTATATTAAATAAAGAAAGAGAAGAGAAATTTATTAAAAAGCTACTTATAATTAGTTATAATTATAATTGCAACAAAAAGTTAAATAAGATAAATATTTATATTTGTAAGAAAGATTGTATGCAACTTGATTAATTGTGCAAACAAAAATAAACTTATTACTTAAATAGCAAAAACTCTTAAAGTATTAAAGATATATTGCGCATTTTTAACTATTTAATTAGCAACTAAAATCTATTAAATCTTTTGTCTATTAAAATTTCTTTAATTGTTATTTGTTTTTCTATTTTTTTTATCTTTTGCTTGTGCAAATTTTATTTATATTGTATAATATTAATACTTTTGTACTAAAAACAAAGTTTATAACTTTTAATTAACTTCTTTTTGCAAATTTATTTCTTATTTCTTGAAAAAACTATTTAAAGAACAAAATTATTTTTCTATTTATATAACAAATATTTAGATTTTTTTAAACACTTTTAGAGAATTAATTTGCTAATAATTAATAGCGTAATCGTCGAATCAAGTTTCAATTCAATCGAGTTAACTCATTTAATTCTAACTCTAAGATTAAGCAAATTTTCTAGCTTAACAAAATAAAACGAACGAAGAATGTGCGTCGAATGTTTAATTTAACTTATCTAATTACGTAACGTTACGTAACGCGCTAATTATATGCGATTAACGCTAACTTTGCCCTAGCTTAATCGAGTTAACGCATAGATAAGATAAAATAAAATAAACAAATATTAACGCGACGAAGTTAGCTTAGATTCTTGACATTGACTTAATAAAACTTGATTCTAGAATTAGATTTGCGTCTTAATTTTGATTCAATTCTACAAGATTTAAGAGAGTAAATTAAATTAAGAAAAAAATGTTTAACTCGATTCAACAATTACACTAATAATTAATAATTTTTCTAATTACAATATAATTGCTATTTAGTAATATATTTGTCTCTATCTTTATTTGTAAGTTATTTTAATTAATTTTGCAAACTAAGATATTGCTAATAGAATTTCTTAAAAAAAGTTAAATTAATACAAAAAATTTATTTTCGACTTAATTATATTAATTGTATTTCTTAAACAATAATAAAATTAAAACAATTTGTTAAATATAATAAACAATTAGTTAATTAATATTTTCTAACTTAATATTATTGAGAAACTTTTTGTTAAACTAAATTGCTATATATTAGAATAATATTATTCTTCTAATAATCTTTTCTTTTTGCGTAATTAAATTATGCACAATTTTAGATTGTATTATAGATATATTTTCTCGATTGCAAATAATAGATTTTAGACTTTTATACTTTGCAATATTAGTTAATCTCTATATTAATATATTCTTAAAACTATAAATATATATACTATAAATATATACTCTTTCGATATTAACTAATATATTATATCTTTCTATAATATCAAATTATTATAATTAAATTTTGTAATAAAAGTTTTTTATAATTAAAGTGCAATTGTCTTCGAATTTATTGTTCAAAGATACAAAATCTTAAATTATATTATAATTTTTATTAACTTTAATATACTTTAAGAGATTAATATCGATATAAAAGAAGTATAAATTGTTGTTCTTATAAATATATTTTATTTAGTATAAATAAGAGATTAGTTAACAGTTTTAATTAGATCTTAATATAATATAAAAAAATCAATAAAAAAAATCGATTTAAATAATTTGCTACGTAAAAGAATTTATTATATTGCGAAATTATTTTAAATTCGATTTACTATTGCGCGCGTTAAGATAATAAAAATATATAATGTACTTAATATTAATTAGATCTTTAATTCTTAATTTGTAATTATTTTTGTTAGCAATATTATTTTAAAGCTATTTAAATAGTTGCAATGCAATAATATTTCTATCTTAATATTAATTTTTTCAAATATTAAGATTTGCAATTTTGATAACAATTATTCTAGCAATATTTTTGTTATACTTAATTAGAAAACTAAATTTTCTCGACAATATATTTAAAGATTCTTAAAATATTTGTTTAATTTTTCTATTAACTTGTTATTTTATATTAGTTTTAATTTCTACGTTCTAATAGATTTAATACAAGACGTTTGTTGTATATTTAAATAAAATAATCCTCAATAATCGAAGCTATTATATCTATTTTATTGTTTATAAGTTTTATAAAATTAATAACGTTTTGCAAATAATTAAAACAAATATAATTAAAATTATTTATTAACAAGAATTTTAGCAACAAGCAAACAACTCTAAAATATTGCTTTTTAATATATATATTTGCTTTTTCAATTGTTAATTATCTTATATAATTGGTTAATATTTTGTTAATATTGTAATATTAATATTAATTGTCAAGAAGATTTAAGATTTGTATTTTAATTATAGCTTTCTTAACTTGCAAGATTTTATACTTATTGCTTAATATATTGTTCGATTTCTTTTTCAATGTTAATATTAAATTTCAATATATTAACTCTAATTATTAATAGCGTTTTTTGCAAACTTCTAATTATTTATTTAATTAAATTGTTGTCGATACTAATATTAAGATATTGCTTTTAACAATTTTAGTTTTACAATTTTCTAACAAATTAAAGATATTTATTTTAACTTTATTAAACTTGTAAGCTTTTTAATTAAATAAATTTGATTTTAAACTTTCGAGAAGAGATATTATTTTAAAATTCGATATTTTAATAATCTTTTTTTAATAATTTAAGATAATTAATTTTCTTAATTTTTAATCTTTTGTATGTTAACGCAAATATTATAAGAAAATTCGATTTATAAAATTAGCATAATCGACGAGTTAAGTTTTAACTTGAACAAATTAACTCGCTTAATTTTAATTCTAAAGTTGAGCAAAAGTTCTAGCTTAATCAAGTAAATCGAATGCATAAGACGAGTTGAACGCTTAATTTAATTTACTCAACTACGTAACGTTACGTAACGCATTAACTCGATTAAGCTAATGTAGAATTTATGTTAATCGCATATAATTAGCGTAAACTCTTGCGCTAATTTAATCGAATTAGCGCATAGATAAGATAAAACAAGATAAGTAAATGCTAACGCGACAAAGTTAACTTGAGTTCTTGACATTAACTTAATAAAATTCGATTCTAGAATCGAGTTCGCGTCTTGACTCTAACTTAATTCTATAAAACTTAAAAGAATAAATCGAATTAAGAAAAAAGTGTTCGATTCGATTTAACGATTACACTATACAAAACTATATATTTAATTTATATTCGAAATATATTTTGCAATTTTTGCTATTGCTAGAATATTAACTTTTCGAAAATAATTAAAATCTTAATCGATTATTATATTGTCTTAGTATTTGTAAATTAACAAAATTCTTTCTTTATATTTTTTGTAATAATAATCTTAACTTCTATAAAAAGATTTTAAAATTAATATTTTTAAATTTGCAAATATCTTGTATTTATTTTAATAAATATGTTTTTAAAGCTTTTAATATTTAAGTAAAGTTTAGATCTCTTTTACAACTTCTTTAGCAATCTCTATATACTTATTAATATATTTAAAATATTTAACAATAATCTCGAATTATTCTTCTTTTGTTGCAAAGAATAATATTTAGTTATTAGTATTTTGTACAATATTATATCGATTGCAATTAACTATTAATTGTATTAGATTTTAAAATTAATATATAAGTTTGCAAATACAATTGCAAGATCTAATCTATTTTTGTTATTTATTATAAATAAAAGAATTTTATTTGCAAAAAAAAAAAAAGAAAAGAAAAATTTAAAAAGAAAAAAATTAATTAGCAAATAATATTAATATTCGAAATGTTTAATATAATATTTTTTTATTTATAAATTATTAAGACAAAATTATATAATATATCTTTGTTATTTACTTCTTATTGTTTGTTTATTTTTCTATCTTTTTAATCTATATCTTAACTTTTATTAATATAAAATTGCTAACAACTTAATAAGTTAAGAAATACTTGTAATATACTTTTAGAGAAATTTTTTTTCTTCTAATATAATAAGATTATTAATGCAAGTTTTGCTTAGTTTTATTAATACTTTGCAATATTTATTTATTATTAAGTATTTTATTTTATTTATTTATTACTAAATATTATTAATTTTGCAAGTTCATATATTTCTTATTGTTGTTTAATCTAATACTTAATTATTTATATCTTTTGCTAAAGTTTTTTTAAAAAATAAATTTTTCTATCTATTTGATTTTCTTAAAATAGATAATTGCTTTTTCGAGCTTTATTATATTTTTTTAGCTATATGAAATCGAATTTTACTATATATTTTGTTTTCTTTAGTACAAAATTCTTTGCATTATAGATAAGTACAACTTTTTTTCAAAGATTGCGTTAATTAATATTGTTAAAAAACAATATTTTCGATTGCTATTAAGAATTCGATATATTTAACTATTAATAAGAATTCGATATTTTTAATTATTGTCGAAAATTTAATATTTTTTAATTGTTCTATAATATTCGATTGTCGAATTTCTATTAAAACAATTATTATTTTATTAAATCTTTTATTCGAGATATTAAATATAAATATTACTCTACTATTGACTACTTTAATAGGAAAAAATTAGATAAACTAATATAAGTTCTCGAACTAAACTTTCTATTTATAAAAAAATTCAAAAATTCAAAAATATATCTCAAAAAACAATTAAGAAAATAAAGAAGAATAAAAATATATTTAATAGTACAAAAAAAAATTGTTAAAGATATTAAACAAAATAACTTTAGTTTAGAAATTTGTATATTTCTTTCTTTCTTGCAATCTTTATTAAATTTCTTGCTAATATTTCTACTATTAGAACAATCTTTAAAATGCAAGATAAGTTAGAAAACAAAAACTTTAATAACAATAATTTGTTAATTTTTTCTTTTATTTGCGAAAATCAAGTACTTGCGCTATTTTATCTCTTTAATATCTCGAAATCAAAGTACAATATAAAGAACTATATACAATATAATTAAAAAAATAATAATTAAGTAAAAAAAAAATCAAAAATATAAATTTGTTAATATTTAAATAATACAAGAATTATATACTAATAATTAACAAATATATTAATAATATATAGATTTTTTTAAACTTAAAAATGTTTAATTTCGATATTTGTCTAGATAATAAACTTGTATTTCTAATTGCTTATTTTAATATAATAATTAATGTAATTATTAAGTCGAATCAAACACTTTTTTCTTAATTCGATTTATTCTCTTGAATCTTGTAGAATTAAGTTAGAATTAAGACGTAAATTCGATCTTAGAATTAAATTTTGTCAAATTAATATTAAGAATTTAAGCTAACTTTGTCGCGTTAATATTCGTTTATTTTATTTTATCTTATCTATGCGTTAATTTAATTAAATTAGCGCAAAAATTTACACTAATTATATGCGATTAAAGACGATTCTATATTAGTTTAATTAAATTAGCGCATTACGTAACGTTATATAATCGAATAAATTAAGTTAAACACTTAACGCGTTTTATACGTTCGATTTATTCGTAGATTGATCGTTGGGTCGAGTTTCGATACCAACATTCTAGCTCGACCCAAATACTCGATATCAATCTCTTGACTCAACTTGGAATTGATCTTGGGTTAACGATTTCTTGATTCAACTCGATCGACTCGTCAAGCAATCGAAAATGACGTCAAAATGTCAAGATTTTCTATTTTTAAAGAAATTCGCATTATTTGAATTACTAAACATAGTTTAAAAATAATAACGCACAAATAACGTACAAATGCATTATCTAAATGCATTACTATATAATATTATAAACAAATTAATTAAATTAATCAACTTGATTAAGTTGATTAATGCACTTTTTCAAAAATAATCTAAATTTTTCGAGTCTTGGCGAGTCGAGTCAAGTTATACGCTAAGTACTTCATATTTATCCTTTGACTCGACCCAAATACTTGGGCCAAGATTTCTAACCTAAATCGAGTCTTAGCGAGTCAAGAATCTAGTTCGAACTTGATGATTCGACTCGATGCGATTAGTCTATTTATTCGATTAAGTTAGAACTTTTGTTCGATCTTAGAATTAGAATTGAGCGAGTTAACTCGTTTGAGTTGAAACTTAACTTGTCGATTATACTAATAATAATTAATTAATTTTACAAAATATATTTAATCAAGTTTAATAAAAACAAAAATCTATATACTTATTGTATATTACTAAAAAATTTAGCAAAAAAAAATTTCGATATTAATATTATAGATCTTGACAATTGTACTCTAAAATTCGATTAAGAAAAATAATATTATCTTTAATATTAAAATATTTTATTGTTTTGCAAAATTAAGAATTTCGATTTAAAAATATTTCTTATATATTTATTTTATTACAATTTAAAATATTTTATTAATAAAATCTATTTCTCGAAACAATTTAAGATTAAGAGATAAACTTTTTTTTACAAATTAACAATTAAAAAGTTTAAACTTATTCTATATATAAGTATTTTTAAAATATCTTTTTACAAAATAATAAAATCTATTAAAGATATAATAAAGCTTATTATTAAATTTATTAAATTAGTTAAAAAAATAATTATATTTGCTAATAAATTTATTAAGCTTACAAATAAAATTAAGAAATATTGCACAAAAACTTAAGATTTGAAAAAGATTTAAAACTTAAAGAATAAAGAATCTAATTTGAAATATATAAAAGAAATCGATTAAAAGTAAACAATATTGCTTAAGATAATTTTTACTACAAAGACGCGCAATATTTCTTTAATATTATAAGAATTTATTCTTGATATTTAATATATCTTTTTTGTACTTAGAATTTCTCTAAGATAACTTGTAATTTAAGATAATTAAGCAATAAACAAACAATAATTTATATTTATATATCTTTTTATAATTGCATTTTGAATATTTATTTAAAATGTAACTTTTTACTTTACTTATTAAATGCTTGCATTAATAGTAATTTAATAGTAATATATTAAAAATCTTAATTGAATTGCAAATATTTGTAGAGAAATATTATAAAATAGAAGAGCTATAATTGATTTTTAAAAATCTTGTATTTATTAAACTTTTAACAAAATAAATTCTAAATTTAAATCTACTTTATTATAACAAAAAATAAGATTTTGTTCTTAGACTTTATAGAAAGATTATATTTAAAGACGCGCTTTATTTATTAAAATTAGTAAACAAGAATTAAATAAGATTTTGTATTTAGTATTAAACTAATTTATCAAACGTCTATTTTTAAAAAAAAGACTTTAGAGTTTATACTAGAATTAAGAATTTATTAATTCTAATCGAAGATTAGAGTTGTAAAGCGACGTGTTTAAACATAATCTTTCTTATAGAATCTAACTACTAAGGCAAGCATTTCCAACGATCGAAGGGTAGCTTGATCAGCCCTTGAATGCAACCCTAAGAGTGAAGTGACCGGCAACGAGGGTCGTCTTGGCTCACCTTCCTCAACAGGAATAGCGTGAAAGGGCTTATCATGCCTCGGTTCTGGTTCTTCAATCATCATCGCGCATGACTTCCTTCCTTTCCAAGAGGGACATTGGCAGAAGCACGATGATCGTATCCCGCATCTGCTCTGCAAGGCGAGACCTGGGAGGGCACTCAACACCATACAGAGGAGATTGCCCGCCTGGTTAGACCCGGACCGCGCGCCCTTGTGCCTAGGATGTTCGGGTTCGAGCATGATGGAGCAGGTATCTTGCCGGTTATACGGGATGTCTGTCTTCAACAATACCATGTGGGCTGTTTTCCCGAAGGATCTGTGTTCCACGTCCGCGGTAGCCACCTGAAAGCGTTGCCCGATCTCTTGTGTCCTATCAGCTTATGACCACCAGAGCCGGCCGGAGATCAGTTTCCCATGTTCGCAGCTTCCCCTTATGTAGCCTCCCTTACGTGCGCGTTGAGATTGACGGTAGGTATATTCTGTTATAAGGTGAAGATGTCCGCCAACAAGCTCTTCCTTCTCCATTGCATTCTTAAGTCGTCGCTTGCGCGTATTTCCAGCTCTCCGTTCCACCGTCCCTCTCCTAGGAATGCTATCGAGAATGCACTTAGTAGTAGCAGCACTCTACGGCTTGCTGGCTGTCCCATCTCTTGCTGCAGTTCTTGAAAGATTAGCTGCAGTCCCCAATGGCTGGACTCGTGTTGGGGCTCCTTCAAGCGAAAGCACGATAGCACTACGAATCGGTCTACAAGAGCAAAACCTCGACCAGCTTGAGTCGCTCATATATGCGGTATCTACACCTGGAAATCCGTCCTACGGCAACCACATGGAGAAAGAAGATGTTGCAGCTTTACTTAAGCCAGCAAGCGAGACCGAAAGTGAGGTTCTAACATGGCTCAACCAGGCTGGTGTAACGGCGGTTCATTGCGATGGGTCCTGGGTCACTTTTGCCACTAGCGTAGGGACCGCAAACAAGCTACTCAGCACCGACTTCGCGTACTATGAGAGCGACGGCGTGACAAAATTGAGAACCATGCACTACTCGGTTCCAGATGACCTTGCTAAGCACATCAACCTGATCTCGCCAACTACCTACTTTGGAAAGACTACAGCTCAGGCTCCCACCAGGCCACGAGTTTCGAACCAACTATCTCCCCGCCAGGCTAACCAGTCGTGTGCTACACTCATCACTCCAGACTGCTTGAAGCAGATCTACGACATCAAGTATACGCCAACTGGCAACACCAGTAGCACCATCGGATTTGGTAGTTTTCTCAATCAGTCGGCCCGTACTGAGGATCTCCAGCTTTTCGAAAAGAAGTATAATATTGGAGCGCAGAGCTTCTCGGTTCAGCTGATCAATGGTGGTGTGAACGACCAGAGCATCGACGGCAACCATGGAGAAGCGAATCTCGACGTTCAGTACATTGTTGGTATTAGCCATCCACTACCCATTATTAGTTACATCACTGGCGGGTCTCCGTGAGCGCCTTACTCTTGACTTCTGGAGTATCTTGCTAATCCGAACGCAGCCCTTTCATCCCAAATCTAGACGAGCCCACGCCAGCAGATAATCAGAACGAGCCATATCTCGAATACTATAAATATCTACTCGCACAGCCCAACAAAAATTTACCTCAGGTTATATCAAATTCATATGGCGACGACGAGCAGGTAGGAGACATGAACCTGAAATTCAACATAGTAGCTAATCTTACTTTAAGACTGTGCCCCAAGCATACGCGAAGCGAGTGTGCAACATGATTGGCCAGTTAGGACTTCGAGGCATCTCGGTACTGGAGTCATCTGGGGACACAGGTTTGTACTTAGCAACATCCTGAGCCCATCGTACTCTTCTGATTAATACCACCGAACAGGCGTCGGCGCTCCATGTCAATCCAACGACGGCAAGAAGACTCCGCAATTCACGCCCCAATTCCCTGGTACATGCCCATACATCACCGCAGTGGGTGGCACGCAGTCTATCAGCCCCGAAGTAGCATGGGTTGCCGGCAGTGGTGGCTTCAGCAACTACTTTAGCCAACCTCACTACCAAAAATCCGCTGTCTCGAACTACCTTAAGAACGAGATCAGCCCTGCAACGCTCGCTTACTATACCCCCTTCTTCAACAGCAGCGGCCGTGCCTTCCCAGATGTCTCTGCCCACAGCCTCACTCCCGAGTATGTACATCCACCACCCCCCTACCTAATATACCCAACAAAGCAGACCAGACACACTAACATGAACCCAGCTACTCCGTCTACGTGAACAACGCCACGCACCTCTCCGGCGGCACCTCCGCCGCCTGCCCCGTCTTCTCCTCCATCATCGCCCTCCTCAACGACGCCCGCCTCGCCAAAGGCCTCAAGCCCCTCGGCTTCCTGAACCCCTGGCTCTACAGCCACGGCGTCCGAGGGCTCACCGACATCACTCTAGGCGGCTCAGTGGGGTGCACGGGAATCAACGGGCAGACAGGGAAGCCGGTCCCGGGCGGGAGTATCATCCCGTATGCGAGCTGGAATGCGACTGTGGGCTGGGATCCGGTCACGGGGCTGGGGGTGCCGGCTTTTGAGCGGTTGTTGAGTTTGGCGACGGCGCGGTGAGGGGGTGGCTGGGGATGGAAGAGGGAGGGGGTGGGGTTGTGTATGTATGGTAATTTGGTGTCTAGGTAATGGAGTGTTGATTATATGGCATGGTTTATCACGTGGACACCTATCTTGCTATATGAATCCCCAAGAGTGGCCGAGAGAGACACTAGGCCATCCAGGCGCCATCAGGAATCAGGACATGCCTTAGAGGTCGGATATGCATGATGGTAAAGAAGTTACTTGTGAATCTTACTTAATTCCAAATTCTTGCTCGGAGACTTGAAGCTTAGTGGTGATTACAAGTGAGAAAAGCTTTGAAGCTTCGACTAAATCGAGAAAGAGACATAACAGAAGATTGCTGTCGCGTGTATAGGTGAATCAATAATCTAATGCCAAAAACTACGAGGCATTACGCGAGACAGTCTTTAATCATCACACGTGGCTGCAAAATCTCGAAAGAACCGATTTCGGTGCGTCGAGTCAATTTCATGTCAGTTTCTCGACGGCAAGAAGGGCAAGTGTGCTTCAAGGCGCTAACCCGATATGCAATAGCTCCCCACCTCAGGTCATGGCAGACGTCATGCCTCCGGTCAGGTGATTCATCTCTAAAGTACTTCCATTGTCACTGTCTATCACCGACTCTGACTGCATGTCGGAATTCCAGCTTTGTAACCTCCACGCTCCTACAGCTCCTACAGCACGTTGGCACTTATCGCCTTGTTATAAGCTGCTACGTTCCATTGGCACTCATCACCTGAAAGTAAGGTTCTGAAAAGCTCCTGGTCTTCCGTTGGTCGACTGCCCAGCCTGCCATCATCCCGACCGCGGAGAACCGCCGGCTGCCCTTCTCATCCCACAATCTGAGCCCCCTGCGCCCCTTCGCCCTCCTCTTACTTTATCGTCTCATCTCCTTATCTTCGCTCTCAAGACCATGTTTACCACTTTCGTCAGCATGCCTCCTTCCAGTGCCTCCGCGTCTCCGGACTCTCCGCAACCCCAGTCCAGCTCTCTGCCGCCCCCTCGGTCCCGGCAGAAGAAACGAGGCCAGGTCGCCCGAGCCTGCGACTGGTGCCGTATCCATCGCATCAAGTGCGATAGTGACCACCCGTGCTTGAATTGTAAGGGTAGGGGTGGGCAGTGCTGCAACAGTAGCGTCATGAAATCCGCCACCCTTCCCCGTGCTTATCGCGAGATCGAGCGTTTAAGGCAGCGAGTCCAGGAGCTAGAGCTCGAGAAGGAGCGGGAGGTCGAAAAGCCGGTCCATCAGCTTCATACTCCAGCCAGCTTATCCCCATACATGCCCGATGACCAAGATCCTAGGAAAGGTGAGCTTGACCCTGAGAGAACTCGACCGAAGAGGTTCTGGGAGGGCATCCACATCAGCACTGCCCGCTCTCCACAGAAGTCATGGTACGGATCATCGTCACTATTCTACTTCATCGGGCGCATCAACACCTTCTTGACGTGTGCCTTTCAACAAACTCATTCGGCGGATCGAATGCTCCCTAACTCGGCGAGAAATCTGCTCGATGGGCCGACTACCGTCTCTGCTGAGGACCAGGCCGGTCAGATTGCGGCCCCAACAGACGACCCCATCAGCGCCGGTGAGTATCTAACCCCAACGCAAGAAGAGTATTTTCTCGGCCTCTTTTGGCAATCTTATTACACATCGTGTCCGATCCTCGATGAACTCGAGTTCAAGGAGCACTTCCGGTCTTTGTGGCCAACATCAGACGAGAAACGAAAGTCATCCGCCCTCGTGGACATTGTCATTGCAGTTTGCATGCAGTATGGCATGGCGCGGCTGCCAGGCGTCGGGCGCGGGCTCAGCGCTGCCTCAAGGGCCAACGTGAGCAACACCGATGCCACCATTGCCGGTCGATGGCATTATCGGCGCTGTCAGACGCTACTGTCAACTGAGCTAGAAAGCCCTACCATATCAACGCTGCAATGCCACATCCTTTGCTCCATATATTTATGCTGTGGATCTTTCCAGAACATGGCGGATAGTGCCTGCGGTCTTGCGGTGCGGACAGCCTATATGCTCGGCCTCCACCTTGAGCCCCCTCAGTCCATGCCGCGGCGGGAAAAGGAGATCCGAAAGCGCTTGTGGTGGACCCTGTACGTCTTGGAGACCAAGATGAGCATGAAACTCGGCCGGCCGTTCCTACTACATGATTCTAGTACTACATGCAGTCTACCGGCCGATGATCGTGAGATTGCCATGCTCTCAGGCTCCAGCTTTGCCCCTCTCGGAGAAAATGTTACCTGGCTGACGTGGAACCTGCACAACACCGAGCTCATATTGGCAGCCCGAACAGCCTACACGACCTTCTACGATAAAGCTCCAGACACCTTCAATGCATACAACGGCCAGCCCATCACGGAGCGGCTAGAAGAATGGCTGAAAGGCGTACCCGGAGCCCTTAAAACGCAACGTCAGAATGATGGCGTTCCCTTTTCCACAGACCGATCAGCCCTCAAAATCGATTTGCACCGCTCTGGCTGCAGCGCCAACGTTTGCTTTTAGAGCTGATGTACCACAACCTGTGCACAAACCTCTATCGTCCCTCCATCTCCTTCGCCCCAGCAACAGCGCAGACTCCTCTTGCGGATAGGATGGCCACGAAATGTGCCGCCCACGCCATGGCGCTGACACACATGATGCATCAAGTGCTTACATCAACATCCATCCTAGCAGGCTGGCACGAAGCCTTCCAGTGGCAGTGGAATGCAGCCATGACGCTCGTTGGCTTCGTACTGGCGCATCCGCATAGTGCTTCGACTCGAGCGGTTAGAAGCACCATCGACCTTTCTGTTGCTGTTTTTGAGATTTTCGGGAATAGCTTCGCGGTCGCGGCGGGCGCGGCCAACATCATGAGCGAACTCTGTGCCAAGGTTGACTTGCTCATCGAGCAAAGTCAGGGGAAGGAGGGCGTTGCGCTAGATAAGATGCAGCTGGTCACAGGTCACCAAGAAGTAGGCGAGGAAAGTTTCCTGAATGGTGACTTCACGGCAGCGCTGACCGTGGACGGACCCCTGAGCTTCTTCGACGTGACTGCTGTCGAACTTACAGGCGTATTAGCTCAGTCAATAGACATCTTCGCTACCGACATGTACAACGACTTCGACCTGTCGAGCATAGATAGCAGCTTCCCAGATCCGCAGGTATTCACGCAACATTAAATACCGGAAGGTTGACGTTGATAGGGGTTCTGTCTTTGTTTTTCTACAATGAACGGGCGTCGGCAGAAATCGAAGAAGTAGAGCCCCCATATGTGAGATGTCGGAGAAAAGAGCTTGCTAGCGAGACTGCTTTCCGTTACGCACCCGGAAAAGCATAAAAGGGCTTCATATTATAGGGGCTTTTAGATCCATTAGGAAGGGGGGAAGCTGTCATGAAGCACGCAGAGCAAGTGATGCGACTCTGAAATGACAAAAGATGAGTTCCAGAGCGGGAGTAACCGGGCCAGAGCAGTCCCGTCAAGCCAGCATGCAAACATACCCTGATTTGAGGCGGTTGCACGGGTCTTAATCCTTGGATGGTATCGTGCTGTCCACTCCGCTCTGAAAAGGCTCCGTAAATTTCGGAAGCTAGAGGCAAGATTGAGAGGGATGATGACGACAATGGATTCTTAAACCTATGGCAGGCCGGTGGGTCTGCCAGGGCCTAGTGCTAATCTCTGCTGGTGATACTACTACATATGTAGAGTACAGAGGTTTGAAAAGTTCGCCTCTGACGATCAGATAGCATCCGAAAATTGATTTGGATCATGATCAGAGACTTTTGATATCGAAGGACTGGATGCACATAGATGTAAATTGATGGAAGGATTGCTCGATTTGCTTGACGAGTGTGCGAAGGAGAACGCAGCTACGTTGCTGTGCAGAGAGCGGGGCCGTGTAGGGAGCCTTCACGAGTACCATATCTTGAAGCGCTCCGACCACCGGAGTTGGTCTCCACCAATGACTGGAGATTGCATGTCCTATGACCAACAACGAACAACGAGAGAAGGAAGGCCCCCATCCGCGTGGAGTCGCCGTCAAGTCGGGAGTAACGTCTCGATTGGTGGATGCTGCACCTGCATTCTCTCAAAGGAGAAACCGGAGTTCCCGTCGGATGCGGAGCCTCTGATTTGGTTTCCATGCCAATGGAAGGCGTTGAATCACCCATCACCCCTTCCGGTTCTTCCGTTTCGGCCCGAGCAGCGGCCGCGCGCGTCTGAGATTAAATGCGAAAAATGACTGTTGTCCTGCTGTTAGATGCGTCGCCCTCACCACCACAAATGGCTTGATCAATACATCGTCGCCTCGTTCAACTCGGCAACGCAGTCGACGATAGGGCTGCATTTGTGAGTTTTTATGCAAGGCGGTTGCCCTCGTGATTGCCCAGCTGGCTCGACCGGAGTCGATGCCTTCAACGTTCAGAAAATTCTCCGGCAGCTCCGAGTGTCGAGTACCACATCGGTAATCAGACACATACTCAAGATGTCACAATTGGATTTCAAAGCGACCAAGGGGGGCGACCAAGGGTAGAATGAGTTCCTTATAAACACGGCTTCGTGCCCATCCTATGCTCTCCTATCAAACTTCCTCACCCGTCAATCAATTCAAGACATAGTCTTTGCACTTGAATTCTTGGAATCGCCACACTCAACATGCCTTCCTTCACCGTCTTCAAGGGCCAAGAGAATGGCGTCCCGAAGAAGAGCACCACAGCCAAGCCCGACCAGCTCACCGGCGACAGCGTCTTTGTCAAGGTTACAGCCTCCGGTGTTTGTGGAACCGGTATGTGTCTTCAACACTCCTATCCTACACGTAACAGACAGCTGCTAACAGATCCTTTCAGATCTACACTATGTGAGTGACTCTTGTTCTTCGACATGGGCCCATTGATCGTCAGAACTGACAAGAGAGTAGAAAGGCGCCGACATGGTCCTCGGCCACGAGGGCGTCGGCATCGTCGAGGCCGTCGGCCCAGCGTGCCACTCCCTGAAGAAAGGCGATCACGTCGGCTGGGGCTACGAGGTCGACAGCTGCGGCCACTGCACCGAATGCCTCCAGGGGGCCGAAACCTTCTGCCCCGAGCGGGCCTTGTATGGCGTCAAGAACCTCGACCAAGGCAGCTTTGCTTCCCACGCCATCTGGCGGGAGTCGTTCCTCTACATCATTCCCCAAGGCCTCAGCGATATCGACGCCGCGCCCCTCCAATGCGGAGGCGCCACCACCTTCACCGCCCTACAAGGTATCAAGCCGAGCGACACGGTCGGCATCTGGGGCGTGGGCGGTCTGGGACATCTGGCCATCCAGTTTGCCGCGAAGATGGGCTGCCGCGTGGTCGTCCTTTCGGGCTCCGACAAGAAGAAGGCCGAAGCCATCAAGCTAGGTGCACACGGATTCATCGCCACCAAGGGTGCCAAGGAGCTCACGGTCTCTTCGCCACTGAACCGCTTGCTCGTCACCGCTGCGGTGCCGCCGAGCTGGGATCTGATCTTGCCGATCATGGCGCCCCGATCGGCCATCTACCCGCTCTCGGTCTCGTTTGGGAACCTGGAGATCCCGTACATGGCGTTGATTCTGCAGGGCATATCGGTGCAAGGATCGCTCGTCGCGCCGAGAAACCTGCACCGTCAGATGCTGGAGTTTGCGGCGCTGCACCAGATCAGGCCGATTGTGGAGAAGTTCCCCATGACCGAGGAGGGCATCAAGCAGGCGATGGATAAGTTGGACCGGGGGGAGGTTTACTACCGTGCTATTCTGATACCGGTGTAAGTGATCAGGCTGTGGTGGGGTGATGGATCACATGAGCATGCATGTCAGATAGTCAGTGTGCAGGTAGACAATTTCGAAGTAGCCGTCAAGGCCCCAAAAGGCGAAGAAGCGTGCTTGAAGATACCATTAATTATTTCCCGTTACCCCGTGTATCACTAGATCTCGCCTCCGTAGGTTTCAGACACTATCAAACATGTTCGATCTACTGAATCCCATCAAGTTCCTTACAAGAGCATACGTTATTTATGCTCTTGTATAGCGGTGTTTGGGGTACACAGAAACCAAGCAAATTGGGCACAATCATCGTACACTCTGCTACAGACGAAAACACTTGTACTTAAGCGGACATGTCCAATATTGGTCGAGTGAAGGGGCTACTATTGGAAGAGTGGAGGGGCTACTATTGGAAGATCAAGCCTCTCCTCCGCGCAGGAAAATACGCTCACACACACGAACACTCCATCGAGTCTCAAAAGACGAGCTCGTTCTATGGACATGACTGGACACAGAGCTACTAATTACCGACTCTTTGTTGATATGGCGTGGATTCATTACATAGATCTTATCCTGCTGTAAATTATCACCAATAGAAGGCACTAAGTTTATCTAGATTCAAATCATCAAGACATGTAAACTAGACTACAGCCCACACGTCTATGCTCTGGCGTGCTGATTCCAAGACCCACTTCCTCGACCCAGAATCCGCCCCCCCCCCCGGCACTTACCTCATTCGCAGGGGCACAATGCATTCATATACCATCACAACACGAATCTAGCTCTTTTAGCCTTTCCCCGGATGTGATCATGGCGAGGGGCACGTGAGGTTTGCTGTGGATGGAAGGATGGAAAGGGTGGTGAAGAGAGGTGGGAAGAGGTGAGGTGAGGTGAGGGAATGTGAGGTGGGGGAGGTGAGGGGAGGTGAGAGGTGGTGGAAGGTGGAGGGTGGAATGTGGGGTAGTGAGGGCGGCTTTTGGGGCTGGTGGAGAGATTTGGGGTTGTGGGATGATGGTTGTGGGATGATGGTTGTGGGATGATGGTTGTGGGATGATGGTTGTGGGATGATGGTTGTGGGATGATGGTTGTGGGATGATGGTTGTGAGTGGGAATGTTGGGGGGGTGGGATAATGGGATGATGGTTGTGGGATGCGAGTGGTGGGTGGGAAGATGGTGGGTGAAGACTCGAATATGCGTGCAGGTTTTGTAGTTTTTGCGGCAGCCGAGGCTATGATTTTTTGGATAATGCTGCAAGGATTGATGTGCTTGGAGTGTAAGATACAAGATGAGGAGCATAGTTGGGGCTGGTGATCAGACAAGGGGTTGAGAGGCTGTGCGATGCGGGTGGTAATTGGGAGGATAGTGAGGAAATACGCAGACATGTGAGATGGCGGATGCGCTGTGTGCCGAAATTGTAACGATCGGATAATATACTTAAAGATCATTCCCAACGAACACTCGAGTATATGACGGCAAATACGCTGCCATGCCAATCTTGTACCCGTCGCTTGTAATGCCCCGAGATGTACTCCCCACAAAAATTAAGCCATAGACCATTTGTTCAATCCTTTCCCTCCCGCCCCCATGAAATGTACGACTCCAGCCTCTGGCGAACAATATCCCAAAGTCTCAAATATCCTCACCGCCTCTCATTCACAAAGTCCATGATGGAACCCCGCATCTCTGGGAGCTTTGGGTGTGTATAGATCGGCGCGCCACTTCCGATTTTGGGTTTGTTGAATGATTCGGTGGCTTGGCGAAGGGCATTGTTTGCATCGCTTGAGTCCAACGTGTCTACGATTGGGAAGTCAGCTATGGACCGACGGCGGAGGAGGGAGAGGGATAAAGGAGGGGATTTACCTCTTTGAATATTCTGGGCGGTTGGTAGGGGTGATGAGAGAATTGTTATGGCGAAGAGAGAGAGGAGGGAGAAGAGGACGGTGGACTGCATCGTTGTTGTTGGGTGAGGTGGTAGTGTTAGGTTGGGGTAGGATGAGCTGAAGTGGTAGTATGTGTGGACGATGGAGAGAGGTAGGGTTGGAGCTCGAATGATGATGGAACAGTGGGTGAAGAGAGTAGAGACACTGTATGAGGCTTGCGGAAGGAGATTTACTTGCAATAAAAAGTGTCGATGTTGTTGAAGCGATTGGGCAGGAAGATGGAAAAGGATGGATCGTAGGAAGATATAAGAAAGAGCGACGACCTAGACTCTGGAAGATTGAACGGAGACGGGACAGCCAGATCTGCCGGACAATTGAGCTGCTACGCACCATCAATGTGCTAGCCTAGACTCGGAAAGCCTTTGTCATGCATATCTGGCTTTTTGATATGCTCAGTGGCCCACGGCATGTTTCAGAAGTACGGCGAAGCAAACAACAAGCTTGATATTGACAAGCTTTAGATAAATGCAAGGCGGGCTGATGAGGAAGGATGGTCCACTCATGAGACACGAGCAGGCGGGACGTGCGTCTCGTTTGCAGCCATGGCACTTCTATTTTCGATCTCAATGGAGCGGCAATAGGCGCTGGATTTTATAGGCCATATTTCGCCGAAATCATCGGAGATGTATGCATCAGGCCGTGGCGGAAGTCAATGGCCCCATTTAATGACAAGCAGAAGTGGGACCATTCGGAGAGCGACACTCAGACCTGGCGTCTCCCTGAGCGAATCCACTTTGCTCACATCGAGATCTGCTCAAGGTATGGGGTCAGTGCGTCCGGGGGATTGTGGTCTCATGATTCCCCGTATAGGAGTGGATCTGCCCATTGTTGAATGTGCTTGCGTGGCTCGTGCAGGAAAGCGAGGACTAAGCCAGAGCTCCATCTTTTGGAGTCCGGCGATCAGTAGGCCATCAGCACCATCCTGCAATTCAGCTGTTGAGTACTGCTCATGTTGCAGTTCAGCGCTCTGACATAATGCCCGCAGCTGGTAATGGTTCCACAACATGTTGTACGGCAACAGTGCCTCAGACCAGCTTCGCTCAGCTTCGCTCAGGCAATATGTTTCATGAGGCTGATGGGGGCTGAATACTACATCAGAGAAAGAGGGATGTCGTTGTGATGATGAGCGCGCCTGATTGGTCGCGCTTAAAGCGTCGCTTGTAAGTCCTTAGCGTCTTACGTGGAAGCCTGCTTGGACCTTCTAGCTCCTGTTTCACCTCCCTTCTCCAATCCACCGCCACCTCGTGCCACCTCGTGCTTGCCCCTTTCGACGTGGATCCCATGAGTAAAATCTTTGTCTTGCTGCTGACGGGCTTGACGTGAACTGCGCAATATCTGCACTCGGCCCGCCCGTGGCTCAACGGATCGGTCACACCATGCAATGGCCCCCTTCACTATACTGCAACGGGTATGATTCGGAACCCTCTGGGTAATGGCAACGTCTGGCTAATACGCCCTGACTGGGGCCTGCATCCAAGGTCATGGCTCACTCTTTGGTCCATCGAAGTGCCAGAAGGGCATGCCGATGGCCTAATATATCGGGAGTTCCCACAGACTATACTTGCATTGCGAAGCTGATGGATCGAAATCCACGAGTCGCGGTACCTAATAATCTCAGCAGAGAAACCAGCAGATCTGAGCCAATTCTTACTATTTGCAGCGCTGGACGTTGGTAGACGGGCCTTGTAGTGCGTCGTCGTTTATAATCCTGAATATTGCTTGTGGGCTCCTTTGCTAGGAGATTGTCCCGGCGACATCTCACTCTATCGACCTTGGAAGTGCCCATTGCCATAATCGGCGACCGCTGCAATGGCTGAATCGCCGGAGAAGATGTACGCCATAGCGACGATCATGACAATATTAGCGGTTCTCGCTGTCGGTCTGCGCTTCTGGGCGAGACTTGTCAAGAAGAGTGGTCTGTCCTGGGATGATTACATAATTTTACCGGCATTGGTCTGCTGTTCCACCATCTCCATCGTGCAAGCAAGAAACTGATCTTTGGCATAGCTGTTCACAATCGCTACAGCTATTTGCATGTTCATTGGTAAGGTTTTGCAACTTTACCCAATGACACTGGAAGCTGAACTTCAGCGATTAGGATCTGCGAAAGGGGACCTTGCCAGGCATGTTCAAATGTCCAAAATCCACAAGGGTCACCCAATCCGAACTCATAGGGTTGAAGTCTTCGAGCAGGTACGTGATCACAAGCACGAGGTGAAAGGAACAAAAAGCTTGACTGTGAATCAGATAGAATTTGCGACATTGCTTGCTCAAGTCCTGACCTTTGGCTTTACGAAGCTGAGCGTACTGCTTTTCTACAAAAGGTTCGTCACGCACCTCGCGCCCTGATCGAGTACTCACACCGGTTTAGAATATTCCAAGGACCCATATTCAGAGCCGCCTTGTGGACGATGATTTGTCTTACCTTCGTCTGGACCGTAGCATTCTTCTTCTCCGAATTGCTACAATGTATTCCGCTCTCAGTGAATTGGAGTGGATTCGGCTCCCTGTATGGACAGTGCCTCAACGTGAACATGATGATAATTGCCCAAGCTTGGTCTGATGTCGCAATAAATATTGTCATCTTAGCTTTGCCGATCGTTAAAGTATGCCTGCCGTCACAGTCTTGGTACAAGTTTCTAACACAACCCAGATCTTTGAGCTACAATTACCCGTGGGGAGGAAGCTAGGCGTATGCGCAATCTTTCTCTTGGGAGCTCTGTAGGTGCAGTCGATATCTACATACGTCCTGTCACTGACCATCTCAGCACGGTTGGATCTGGTATCGCCAAACTAGTTATCTACTACAGAGTATTTGATGGTCAGTATCATTTTGAGGTTGAATTAGACTCTAGCTGACAAACGGGAATACAGCCTTAAACACATACTCCGTAGACATAACCTGTAGGTACCAAGTCCAATCGCTTCGAGCCTTCTGAAACTGACAGCGGTACCGGCAGATTTGATGACACCCTTTGTGTACTGGCCAATGGTCGAATCATCCTTGGGTATTGTCGGCGCGTGCCTGCCACTGATGCGACCTCTTCTTACTGGAGCGGCTTCCCCCGGTTTCATGCGCAAGCTTCGGACCGTTGACACCCACTCTGATGGGGGCAGCGACACCCTATTCGATCATTCCCAAGTGGCGAAGTCGACAGGTGGATGGAATTCAACCTTGTCGACCTTCCAATTTGGATCCGCGAGCTCAGCTTCTACCAAGCTTGGTTCAATAAGCATGCCTTTCGGTAAACATAAGAGCAGTGTCGGTACATCGTCAGAGCGGTTTGGGAATGTATCGCCGATGGATACTAGTGGTAGAGAGTGAGTTCTGCGTCTCCCCACAGAGTTGTCTTACTGTGCCCACTTTTCTTTGCCAAAGCGTTTGCTGACAACTATCATCCAAACAGTGCAACCTATGCCCTACCAAAACCGCGTCCAGTCGTCAGAACACATCCCCTAGACAACCTCGGAGTTCTAAACGACGACTTCCCATTCGAGAACGGCCACAAGATTGACGGCATAGTATGACGGCGATTATTGGTGGAATTTTCCAGGGAGAGCCGCTCCTGTATTGAATCCCTTCGATAGGACGATACAAACATAATTCCATTAAATGAAGACGCACGATCAAAGTTCGTTCAAGCCATCTAATGCGAGGTATCCACGAACCTATCACCATAATATCCGCCCCGGAGTAAATCCCTTACCTCATTCTTATATCCAATTCTCATTCTATTCTCTTCCCCAAGTCTGGCTGTGTCCAACACTCCATTCTCCATCGCTCGCATCTCTCCAATCCCCTCGTTCCCCTCCACCGCCTCCACCATTACCCTCGTCATCTCCCCCATCCCCACTCCCGAGCCCATTATCACACAGGCCCAGATACCCATATCCAAAGAATTCAGAGCAGGATTCAGGTTATACCCATCTCATTCCTCCCCATCCGCACAAACCCTTCCCATCAATTCCTCCCTCTTCAACCCCATTCCCTCTCTTTCTTCCCTCTCTTCTCCCATCCCTCCGCCCCCTCTCTATCTTCCTCTCCCTTTCTCTTTCCCCCTCTTCCCTTCCCCTCCCCCCCCAATCAAAACCAGCAAAACCCGAAATCACAATAATAGAAGAGCGCATAAGTAGCAAGACCCAGAAATAAACACTTACTCTCCAACAGCTCTCTCCATCCCTCGCGCACCGTGTCTACGTCGATGCAGTAGCTGTTGCAGGTAGGAAGGCGCTTCGGGATTGGAAGCGCGGCGTGGCGTGGCGGGAGGGAAGAGGTTGTTGTTGTTGGCGGGGGGAAGAGGTAAGGGAAGCGAAAGAGGAAGGGGATGGGGATGGGTGAGGAGGTGGGAGGAAAGGGAAGAAAGAGAAAAAAAGAAGAGAAAGAGAGCGAAAAGCAATGAGGGGTTAGCTATAGGACCGAGCGGTGCTTGAGGGAGAGGGCGTATGTGATCGAAAGAGAGAACAGTGGGTGAGAATGGAGTGAGGAGGTACTAGCTGTTTGTAAGATTAGAAGGGGATAGATGGATGCGATGTGGCCGGTGGGGGAAGAAAGAGAAGAGAGAATAAGGGGAAGAAGAAGAAGAGAGAAGAACGCGAGTAATCTGCATACCAGCCGAAAAAGATAAGAAGACGCAATAGCATCAAGCCATACACATCCCTCCCCCTTCCCCACCCACATCCCATCCCTACACCCCACACCCCCGCCTCCCTCCTCCCCCCTCTCCCTTCTCCACACCTCATGCACCCCTTTCCCCCCCTCTCTTCTCCCTCCCCTCCCCCCTCCTTATCGCCATAACCCTCTCCCTCCCCCAAGCATGCCCCTCCCTCCCTGTCTTCCTTCCTTCTCCCTCCTCGTCGCCATCAAACAACGATGGTACGGAAGTCAAACACTGAAGAGAGGAGGCTGTGTAAAGAAGTGGGGGTGATGTATAATTGGGGGGTCTGGTGGGATTGGGGGGATTGGGAGATGGGAGATAGCGGGG